>OCRP01000110.1_pt1 | contig 98621 bp, 92 predicted proteins | sample 1538871 | NCBI WGS metagenome assembly OCRP01 (sample SAMN04571731, study PRJEB22368) | human gut metagenome | biome: human gut; material: stool | host: Homo sapiens | place: Luxembourg | collected 2012-09-20 | reverse complement strand
CGTTTATAAAGTTTAATAACAATACCATCAGTATTAGCACTTAATACATGAATATTATTTATCTCTAACTCTTCCACTAACATTAACATCATTAATTGTCCATTAATAGTAGTTTTAAGTACAGCAAGTCTATCATAAAGATTACCAGCTTCAAATCCAAGTTTACCATAAACAGAATTAATAACAATCTTAAGAACCAAAGCTAAAGTATCTCTATCAATTCCATCTACAATATCTTCATTACTATGCTTAACTTCAACTCGCTTATTTTTAAGCCATTCAATAAGATTACAGAAAGCATTAGTATCAAGATGAGCTGGAGCTACTTTGTGAGCAGCAATAATACTAGGATACATACTATTTCAATAATAAGTATTTGTTTGTTATAAACATATCAAGTTTCAAATACTTCTGTAACTTTCATTACAGTTTAGACTATATCTTCAATTTTAAATATTCTTTCTTCTTTTTTTGTATCCATCATTAATAATATTATTATCATTATCTATATATCTCCAAACATATCCATAAGCAGTATTTTTACTTCCATTACAACAACCTCTAATAGGATTTATTTTGTAGTTTGGGTTTTCTAATAATATCTCTTTAAAATTATCATAAGTTTTAATAAGAGTACCGAATAGACTATATTTTCCATATCTATTAGCAGTTATTTTAGACATTTTATCTCTATATTCTTTAGTTTTATGTGTAGATTTATCAGCATTTTTATGAGCATTTCTACATTCTTTTGTCATATAATAACCACTAATTTTTTCATTATATAATTTATCAATACCTTCATTAATTTGATAATTCTTTTCTTTTTCTAATAAAAAATTATTAGTTTGTTCTATACATTCAAAAACAAAATCATCATAACCATATTTATTATAATCATTTTGTAATTCTTTAGTTCTATGTCTATTATGACGTAATTCACTAAAATGTTTTTGAAGTCTAGCAGAAATATCTTTAGAAGCACCTATGTAAGACTTATTAGTAGTCTTAGAAGTAATTTTATAAATACCAGCAAATTTATAACAAGCAAATGTACCATAATCTACATTTTGATTAGTTCTTCTATTACTATTAATAACTTTTTTATTAAAATTAAATTTTACCATAATTATATCATTAATTTGTAATTCAGAACAAAGATACAATCTTTTGGATACATACAAAAAAATCTAATTTAAAATTGTCCCCCATTTCATAATTAATTTGATAAGTATTAATTATTACTCTCTTACGAGATAGTCGTTGAACCTTACTATTATCATGTTTCACAACATAATGAGTAGTCTTGGCTGCTGATTGTCATATAATAATAGTTTTTCTAGCGTTCACACTTAGATTTTCATCTTATGTTGTAGCACTATTATCTTCACGAGTTTCCAGCAATTAAAGGGATTACGACACAAATATTTATGTCAGCATGAATATAAACATAATCATCGTCATTAAGAGCATCGTGTTGACCCCCCGTGGAGGATGGAAATAATTCTCTTCCACTACTCCAAAGTTCAACAGGATTATCTTGACTATGTAAACCTCCAGTTGCAACAGTATAAGTTACATTTCCAATTTTAACTTCTTTACTAAACGAATCTTTATTAACTCTATAAATAGTAGTTTTAAGACATTCATCAAGAAAATCTTGCATAGATTTAGTTTTGAATTTAATAAAAGGAAAAATAACTTTCTTAAAACTCATAGCAGTTCTTTCAGTTTTCTTACCTTTCCATTGTTCGGGAGCAAGACCACTAAACTTACTATAAAATTTCTCAAAAAGAATATCAGCAGTTTTACTACGACTAGAATTAAGAACATCTACATCATAAGCTTTACTAATAGCATAACGAGATTTAATTTCTTCTGGATAAAGACGAACTATTTCAGCTACAATGAAAACATCATTAAGATTATAATACATCATAGGTTCAATATATTCATCAAGAATAAATCTATCCCATTTATCTACTAGCTTATTAAGCTGACTAATACTCATTCCTTTAAGATTAGGAATTTCATCATATAGTTCAGCTTCTTTTTCATTAATATCAGGAAGTTCATATTCTAGAAGTTCATACCATTGAAGATTAATTGAAGTTTGCTTTAAACCTTTAGGGACAGGTTTACGTTCACCTGTTTTACTATCTACAACTACACTTGCTTTATTAAGAGCAAATATACGCATTACATCAATACCTGTAAATGGTAGTTTATATTTTCTAAGACTATTAAGATAAAAATCAGTTCTAAATTTATCTTTATCATCTTGACTAGAAATAATAGTTTTACTAGTTTCATATAATTTATTAATAAGTTCTTTCGTACTATTCGTACGCATATAAAAACTAAGTAAAGCAGCAATCATAAGATTATCATAATTGAAATTATTAAATCCATACAAGTCAGTACGAATAATATTTCCATTAGAATCCTTATAACATCTAGTTTTATTAATATAATCTATCATAGAAAGTAATTGACTATCATCTTTATCTGTTATATAAAACTTATATTTTTCAACAGTTTCAAGACGAGCTTTAATTTCTTCAACAGATAGTTTTTGAACTAAAGGAATAGCTTTTCCATCAGTATTAACACAATCTTTAAACACTTTAAGATAACTATTAATACTAACAAAAGTAACAGAAAAGAAATTTCTTAAAACTTCAACATCATAAGCTATACAATTAATCATTTATACTATACCATAATTATTTCTATTTTTAGTAACCCAATTAACATCATCAGCAAAACGCTGTTTAAATATATGATAAAGATTATCATCTTTAAATTTAATAAGAGGAGAATAATTATTAAATATATACTTACCACCAGTAGCCATAAATCTAGGAATATGATTATTACTAATACTAAGATAAGCATCACCAAATATAAATAGATACTTATAATTAATTCTAGCTAATTCTTTCCATAGAATATTACGACATTTATCAATAGCAGTAAGATATGTATTATAATTATTAGAACAAGCACATTTAATACTATAAGTCATATACACATCTTCAGTATTATTACGTCCAGAATATTCATCATAAAGATTACCAATATCAGTAAATAACTGATAATCTTCACAATAATTTCTATCACCTCTAGGAAATAGGAAAACAATATCTCCATGAATACTTCCTCTACCACCTTGTATATATTTACCTGTATTAAATATACGATTTGGACATCTTTCACAATCAGGATATTCGTCAACAGTTTTACTTACCATAAGATAATACTAATTGATTACTAGCGCGAGAACAAGCAACATACAATCTACGAAGCATTTCATCTCTATTAGTATAAGGATGACCATATTTATCATAAATCATATCGTTAATATCTACAAATACATTTTTATAAGTAGAACCTTGTGCTCTATGAGAAGTAATTGCAAAACCATAATCTAAATCTCTACTAAATAAAATCTTACTATTACTATTCGTAATATTAGAAGCGATAAGATATTTACGTTTAAAATTAAAATATTGTTTCCATTTACTTCCACGTTCAGAACTACTAGCTTTTTTAGCATCATCAATAAGACTAGTCAACTTCTTATAATACATCTGAAATGTATAGTTATCATAATGGTCAATAACAAATAAAGGTTGAGTTATAGCACCACCATGAATAGCTTGAAACTTAATAAGAAATCCTTTAAACTCATAATCATTATCAATTGTATCAACAATATCTTTAACAATATATTCTTCACTATTGTTTATAATAATATCATTAAAAACATTAACAACAGTAGTATAACTCATTATTAAATCATTACGAGTAATAAGACTTTTATCAGCATCTTGAATAATCATATGTCTTACATGGTTATTCCATTGTGCAACACGACTATTAGTATAAGCTATAATACGATACAAATCAATATTTTTAGTATATTCTTCATCATTAAAACAAGTATCAATTAAATCAGAAAATTCAGTTTGACCACAAACATAAAATCCTTTAGTTTCCTCATTATAATCTTGTCTATTTTTAGATATATAATCAAGAAATCTCCATCCATTCTTATTATCTATATCTTCTCGAAGAAGTTTAAGAAGTTTACTAATAGGATTATTATCTCCTTGTCGTACAACTTCTTTAAGATAATAAGTATTACTAGCAATAAGAAAAGCTTGACTAGCTTTCTCATTAACAGGAAAAAGTTGACTAGAATCACCAAGCATTATAACTTTAATTTGAAGCTTCTTACATTTATTACTAATATACTTAACAAGTTTAGCATTTAGCATAGAAGCTTCATCAATGATTAAAACTTTAAGACCATCTAGTTTATCTTTTCCAACAGGATTAAAGGCAGGATTTTCAGGGTCAAAATTTTCAATATTAACATCAAGTCTAAAACCAAATAATGATTGAATTGTATTAACTTCTTTTCCACCAATAGAATTACTAAGAACTCTACAAGCTTTATGTGTAGGAGCAGCACAACCTATAACACCACCAGACCATTTGCAATTATTAATAACATATTTAATAACAAATGTCTTACCTGTACCTCCAGCACCACAAAGAGCATTAATATATTTCTTATCATCCCAAGGCTGTGCAAGAAACTCAATAAGTTCATGCACAGCTATTTCTTGGTCTTTAGTAAACTTAATGTTAGTATCTTTTCTATTACTATTAGCAATATTAAGATTACCAATCATTACAATTCGTTGTTTACATCAATAAGATTATTTTTAACTTTATCTTCATATTCTTTCCATTCTTGAAAAGCTAAAATAGTAGATTCACTATCACCACGATTATAACACGTAGTAATATGAAACAATTCCTTAGCAAAAGGCATTTTAACAATTTTACCTTTAGCTATAAGTCCAGCAGCAAAAGGAATATAAAATCTAGTATCAACAGTTTTTCTATTTTCACTATCTCTTATAATTTTAATTCTATGGTTATATTCATCTAATCGACGAGCATAAACAACTTTCTTTCCTTTAGTTCTGTAACTTTCACCTGTAATGCTATATAGTTTGCCATTGTATTCTACTTTATAAGTACCATCAATATATCTAATAATACCTTCACATTTAGCAACTATAATAACATATTTATTGACTATTCCTTTCTCTTTGGATTTACCTACAACTCCAAATGAGAATTTAAAGCTAACCATAACATACTACTTTCTTTTAATAGTACGCATACGTTTATCAACAGCACGAGTAATACCTTTAAAAGTATTATCCTCTGCAAACTTAGCTTTACGAGCAGCCTTTTTAGCAGCTTTCTTAGCAGCAATCTCTTCATCACGTTCTTTTTGTTGTTGAACAACATCAACATATTCAAGATAATAACCGCAATAATGAGTAAGAAAATCAATCTTACCACTAGTTCCATTACCAATAGAACTATTCTTAGCTACTTTAATAACTTTACTAGCAGGATTGATTCCAATAACAGCGCCAACATTATTAAGTTGACGAACAACAGAAACTTCATCATACTTTCCCATAAGTACTTTACATTTTTAAAGATTAATAAAACAATTATATTTAATAGTTAAAACTATAATAAGTTCAATAATAGTAAGACTAGTAGAGCCACTACGCTACGCTCCGTGGCGACCCCCCGTAGAGGATGGAAGCAAGCTAGTCATTAAACTTTCTTTCTAATAATATCATTAAAATCACTAGCAAGTTTACCAATTCTATCTTCAATTCTATCTAGTCTATTTCTATCTCTATCTCTTTTAACTTCCCATTGTTTATTAATATCACAAATATCAATTTGAATCTTTCTAATCCAATTTTGAGTATCATTAATATCTCTAATAAGTCTATCTAGTTTTTTACTAACAATGGTAATTCTTATAAAAAGATATACAGATAAACCAAATATCATACCAAGTATAAAATGAGAAACATTTTCAATCATAAAAATAATGATAAAGTTTACGAATAAGTTCAAATCTAGTATCAGTAATATTATAGATTTTAAATGCTTTAGCAACAAAATCAAAATCACCATATTTAAGTAAAGCATCTATATAATCTTTAATATCACTAAGCCACATAATAGCACTAACAGAATACCTATCACTATCAGTATTAGTAATATATTGACCAATACCTTTAGCAATAGTATCAGCAGTTATATCGTTAATAATAAACTTATCAGTAAACCAATTATCTTTTATATACTGTTTATCAGTATATTTATCACGAAAGGTTTTAGATAGTTTATTACATAAATCAATATAAGAACGAGCAGCAGTTCTATTATTATGATTAACAAATTGAACATCTTTAACTTTAAGAGTTAAGTTCATACCACATTCAATAATACGAACTTTAATTTGTTTTTTATCTTCATTAATATATAGAACAATAGCAAGTTTATCTTTCCAATAGCCAGCATTCAAAGTAACTATATCATAAAGTTTAACTTTAAATCCAGATATAATAGTACCATCAATTTGTTTATAAGCAACATAATTCATAATAAAACTGTATTAAATTTTTAGTTTAACATTTATTAGCTAGTTCTTTTGCCCTGTATTGAACTCAATATTAATCGTGATAGATTAATCAGATTATATATGAAAATTCAATAGAGGACAAAAGAACCATATCTATGAATGTGTATGAATGTAAATAGCTAGTCATTTGTAGCAGCCTCATTATTCTGTTCATTATTCTTACCATCACGTTTAAGACGTTCTTTAAGAATATGTTCAGATACAGAACCAAGTTTACATTCACTAACACAACGACTAACACCTTTAGCATGAGTTACAGTATATACAATAGGATAATTAATATATTTATTATTACCTACTGTACGTTCGATTTTAGTAATTCCAACTTCGGTTACAATACCAACACAAACACCAAGCTTAGTTTGATTATGATATTGATAAGTATATTCCATATAAACTACTTGTCCTTTTTTAAACTTAGCTTGTTCTTCAATGTATCTATCTAATAGACCATCAAAAATAAAAGAATCATAATTATCCATTTTAATTATATATTTAAAGTTAATAATATACATACTAAAAAGCCTAGCACTATCTTCACAGACAATGCTAGGCAAAACTACAAATACGAAATCATATAAAACGAAATGTTTGACACAGACATTATTATTACTAATTTCACAATCAATAATAATAGAATAATTAACACCAAATCAAATATGACATATAACACTTGGACTATGATAAATATTAATAGCACTATCTTCACAGACCGTACTATTACAAAACCTACAATTTTAGAAATTAAAACGGATAATAACAATATCATAGTTTCGGAGTTCAATTCCTCCATCATCAGCAAGTGAAATAATACTACTATCTTCACAGACAGTAGTGTTAGAAATAAAATCAAAAACTTATGTGGGATTATTTAGCAGATTTATTTGCTTTTCTACGTTTAAGTTCAGCATAAATTTCATCATCGCTAAAATTCTTAAACTTATTCTCTTGTTTATTATTATCAACAGATTGATTAACCATTTTAATAATTTCCTTATATTCTGCATTAGAAGTATCAATAATATGTTGAGCAATCAAATGATTAATTTTAGTATTAGCTTCAACAATATTAATAATCATATCTTTAGCATATTTAGGAAAAACAGCAATAATAGGCTTAAGTATATCTTTATCTTCAATTATACTATCCCAATGATTAATAAGCCAATCAAGTTCAAATCCATCTTGAGTAACAAGTTTAATAATATCTTCTTGAGTTTTACCAAAATCATTAATATATTTTTGTTCTTTAAGAACATATACAAATAAAGCTAAACCTCTAACATATTGGTCTGGAGATAAACCTTTATCTTTAATATCATTAATGAATTTATTAATAAGTTCGCAATCTTCTTTATATTTACAGGTATCACAAATAATACTATCACAAGATTTACCAAAAACTTTATCAAGAATAACTTTAATATTAATATTTTCCATAATTTTATTTATTTAATCATAATAACCAAAAACATCATTTTCAGGGTCAACAATAGGACTATCATCAACTATTGGTTCCCAAGCAATATCGTCAAAATCTTGACTTAGACATTCTGCATGAATTTCAACACCTTCAACATTATTATTGAAATATGTATCATCTTCAACAAAATAAATATCAGTTCTTTCCATATCTTTATATATAAAATAAACTCCGAGTAGAGGATAGTTATCATCAACGTGTTAACTATAACAAACCCAATAAACAAAATGGATAAAAATGGCAAGAACATGAGAATTAGCTTTAACAAGCTCAACAGCACTATCCATCCTCTACGGGGAGTCTATATTACAAACTTAACTAGCTTCAGAATCTTTATTCTTTTTATGAAGTTCAGTTTCAGTATCAATCATAATACCAATAACTCGCTGACTATCACTAGCAACATCAGCATGAGCTTTAACTAAAGCATCAATGAATAAATCATCTGTATATCTATATTCTCTACGAAGTCCACCATCAGCAGTAACTCTAAACTTATTCCATAAGAAGTCAACATAAGCACCTTTAGAATTACATATTCTTCCATCATCTTCAAGAGTATGAAGAATATTAAGAGAAGTATGACGTCTAAATGCAGCATTGAATTTAACAATACAAACTACATCAAGAATATGTTGAGGAACATTAATTCCAACAGGAACACCACGTTTATCAGTCTTAGCATCTTTAAAATCATTATCTTCATTAGCTTGACTAACAACAGTAGTTTGTTCTTCCTGTTTACGAACTTTACTTTGTTTCTTCTTCATAGCTTTATTCTTAGGCTGAATAGTTTCACTACTAACAACAGCATTAACTTGTGTATCTTCTTCAGGAACAACAAGTTTACCCTCTTGTTTAGCTTCTTCTAAACTTTCAGCCATAGTTTTCTTTCTAGGCTTAGATTGAACATTACTAGTAACATTATCAAAATTTACCATAACACTTATAAGTTTAAGATTAATATTATTATCAGTAGCAATATTACTCTACTGAACAACACGACAAATATAATAATTAAATATAATACTCCAAATATATTATAATTTATTTATACTATAATTCTAACTAATAATCAATAGCTATATTAAAATAACTAAAATCATTATAGCAATAGGAATTAACTTACCACGAGTATAATAAATATCAATAGTATCAAGAGTATCATTAGTATAAAGAGAATCAGTAATATCAAGAATATTAAGAATATCATTAGTAATACCACCAGCAATATTAGCATGACTAGTATTAATAGTCATTATAATACTGATAATATTAATAGTGCTATTATTAGCTAGAACTAATGCTATTAGTCATTATGACTAGAAGTCTTATTAGACTTGATAGTATTGTTAGAGCTAGTCTTAATAACGATTGTATGACTAATAGTCATGACGATAGACGTGGTAGAGTTAGAACTGAAACTAATAAAGATAGTCATGACGAATATGACTGAAACTGATAGTGATATAACTAGAGATGATAGAGATGAAATAGTTATAACTAAAGGTTATGAGAGTTATAACTAGAAGTTATAAGAGTATAACGAGAAGTTATAGGAGAGAAAGAGAGGGAGTTGGAACAATAGGTTTAGATTGATTATTAGGAGTGTTATTAGGAGGATGAAGAGGAGGAAGAGGAATGGCAGCAGGACTAGTTCCTTCAGCATGACCATCTCCACACCCATCTCCACATTCACCACTACCACAATCACTCTCATCTCCACTTTCAACCTCAATTTAACCCTATTTGAACCACATCCAATTCCACCATCTCATTCTCCACGAAATCCACATTCACCACTTTCATCTCTTATATCCTCTTTCTCCACATTCAATACCTCTAGTCACCTCTAACTTCATCTCTATAACTTTTTGTTATGAGAGTAAATCTCCATGACCAATATCAGTATAACAAAATGTTATAGGAGTAAATCATCATTAATTTCATTAGTAGAATTATCATCAGTAACTATATTATAAACATGGCTATCAAGACTATTATCAATAATACGAGCGATACCTTTTAGTTTACCATCAATACCAAGTCTATGCTTATTAACACTACCATATACTTGTTCAATGTCATCAGCATTACCATTAGTAGTTAAATTGGTAATAGCAAGAGGAATATCAGCATCAGCAGGATAAAGTTTAGTAAGTTCAATAGAAGTTATAGAATTATCATTCTCAACTTCAATAGTAGTAATAATACGATGTACTTTCATGATGTTTAATATTAGGATAAGACTTATCAGAACTTGCAGCTAGTTCATGATTGACAAGACTTATCAGACTGTTAAGTTCGTTTGCTGCAATATATTTAATGTTGATAATGAGCATTTCCATGTTGAACACTAGCAACAGCATCAACAAAACTATTGTTGATAACATCAGTGCTACCAACCCGAAGGTCAGTAGCACTATGTTCATTAGAACGGCATATCGTCATCGTTCATTGCAGTAGCAACAAAACTAGCCGCTTTAGCTTTAGCCTCACGCTTGGCAGCAATGGCAGCACGAGCGTCCTCCATAATCTGCTTGATAAGTACATTATATGCACCAACAAGAACAGGGTCAGCAGGCTGTTCGATACCTACAATATGATATACATATCGGTCATAATTCACAACATTGTAAAGATTATCTTTACGAGTAAATGGATTACGGTCTTGTACACCAGCAGGTACAAACTGGCAAAGAACTTTGACAGCAACACCAGTCAGATACATACTAGCAAAACCAGCTTCAGCAGCCTCGCCAACATAGTTGACAAATCTACCGTAGAACTTGTCTTTGCGCATTACAAGCAGTATCTGATTGAATGGCATCTGAATAGCACCAAGCATACCCATTCGATGTGTACCATCAGGCATACTTTGAGCACCTTTGACAGGACTAGCAATAGTAACAAACGCATTGAGATAAGAATTGCCATTACGACCTGTACGTTCTTGACAATCAATATTAGTAATGACAGTAGTCATTACATAACTATGACCATCAGCACAGATGCGTTTAACAACATCATCAATGGTTTCCACTTGCGCAGAACTTTGGTTATCTGTATCAACAGTAGGTTGAACAGGTTGGTTAACACTAGTAGTTGGATTAACTACGTTAACATTCTCAGGAGCAGCAGCAGCACCTTGTGCAGCTTGCGCTAAATCTTGTACGTTTGGCACGACTATTAAGTATTTAATTACGCTAATCAGTAGCATTACTGACAGTTGTTTTCGTTTCAACTGCAAAGTATTTAATGTTGATAATGAGCAATACCATCTAGTAGAGATTAATCTCTACTAAGATAACTAACAATAGCCGATAGTATTCCAAATACAACAGCAGTAATCTGTTCATCACTAGTTGGCTCTACTTTCAATGCTAGTATGATAGCTGGAATCATCAGTATGATTGCAACTAATAACAATGGTTTGTTTGTTCTCATAATGATTGGTATTAATAGTTAGTAATGTAATGAGATGAATAATCTCAATATATTTAATGTTGATAATGAGCAGGATTATCATTAACTCTATCAACTTTAGGCGGGGGTAGTCAATCAAGTTTAACATGACCGGGGGTTATACTCACTAGCCCCACTATCACATTAATAAACTTAATTATCACTATTACTATCCCTATCACTTTTATCATCATTATCTTCACTACCATCTTTATTACTCTCATTACCATTTCATTCATTATCATTCTTATTATTTTCATTAGCCCCACTATCACACTAATACATATAATATTCAATACCATCATCTTCACTTTCATATTCAATACCATCATTATTATTATATTTATACACTTTATTATTACCATCTTCATCATTTTCATTATCGCCATTAATTTAACCATATTCATCTCTTTTATTTTCTTCTTTTTCATTGCTACTATTACTTTCATAATTAACATCTTTATCTTAATCTTCGCTAATATCTATAACTTCAGTTGCATATAAATCTTTATTCGCAATTACAATACCTTTATCAGTATCATTTTTAAATAAAACAAATTTATCAACTATAAGTCTATCTTTATCATCAAAAGTTTTTATTAATTTAGCTTCACTAATAATATTAATAAGTTTGTTAACATCACCTCTAAATATGTAAATAGGATTAACAACATAAATATTTTGTAAATTAGTTCTTTTAATAATATTTTCATCTTCAAGATAAGCAATGGCATTATAATAATCTCTACGATTAGGTTTAACTAAACCATAACCTTTAATTAAATCATGAGAAATATAAATAACATTACTATTAAATTTAATATTTTCAGCAATATAACCAATAAAAGAAATAATAACAGCATATCTATTTTTTCTTATTATATCCCAAACTCTCATACCAATAGTAACAAAATTACGTTTAATACCAACTTCTTTACTAAGATGATAACCATTATCAAATTCAGCAACTATACCAGTTCTGGTACTTTTATTATAACTAAAAGGATTAGCAACAACAAGTCTTTGTTTTTCAAATTCTTCTAAACAATCAGCATTATAACAAACATCATTAACAAGTTTATTATAAACTTTACTAGGTTTAAAATCTTCTTTAAAAGTCATAACAATAATAGTATTAAGTTCAACATAAAAATATATTACTCTAGGAAATTAGCGAAATGTGTTCCACCCATGGAACAAATATAGCAAATAAATAGCGAAATGTGTTCCATGGATGGAACAAGTTATATATTGTAACTTATTGATAATCAAATAATTATAAGTTAGCAATAGTATCTATATAGATATATTATATATAATATTTAATATAATCAGCATTAATAGATTCGCTGTGACCCGCTCCGAGCTTCGCTCTCCGCTCAACTCCCCGTGGAGGATGAATACAATCAGTATCAATCACATCAAGTTAATCAATACTATAATCAATATCATTATCTCTATTAATATCATTAATACTAATATGATTAAGTCTAACTCATCTCCATCCTCCACGGGGAGTATGACTTGCATATTTATAATCATACAATCCTCTACGATTGAAATGTTAAAAATAGTTTTTCTCTTGGTAGATTCATTCAAACTCTTACATTTGCTAAAAACAATTAAGTTATGGGTAAAGATAAAAGTGAAACTAAACCTAAATACACTAGAGAATTTCATAGTGGAGAAAGGAATAAAAAAGAAGTTAAAGTTCCTAGTAAACTTAAACTTGGAAATATTGGTATTGATAGTATTATTAAAACTAAATAATTTAGTATTATGATTAAAGTTGAAAGTAAATTTAAAGATTTTGGTATTCAAATACCTACTGACATTAGCGAAATAACAAGTGAAGCACTTGACGCTATTCTTACTAATGTAGTTGTTGCTAAACATTATTGTGTTGTTGCTCTTTGCCAAAATGAAAGTTTGTTTGGTGTTATTAATAATAAAGTAAGTACAGTTGAGGTTATGCCAATTATTGCTAAGATTAGTAAAGAAGATGCTGAACTTATTGGTATGAATCAAATGGATAAGATTATTATTGACCGTTCTACTCTTGAACGTGGTTATCATCTTTATCTTAAACATAATGTTCTTAGTCCTCAATTTGTTAATAAGTATATTACTAATGATACTGAATTAACTCGTTCTATTACTGTTGGTACTTTTGGACAAAATCAAGGATATAAAAAAGGACAAAAAGTTTGGTTTGTTGAATTTAAAGTTATAGCTATTAATGATTTAAGAGCTGCTATTACTGATAAACATAAAGCTATTAATCCTTTTGTTTATTATTCTGCTGAAAAAGCTAATTAGCCATTTCGTCTAAATAATCGAACTCTTCTTAGAACTACTTATGTATAATTTAAAATTATAGGTACTTGTGTTCTTGTTTATAGTAGTAATCTAAGAAGAGTTCTTAAACTTTCAATTATGGATTTTAAGACTAATACTAGTTTTAATATTGCTAATACTAGTTCTCATGAAGATTTTGATGATGATTATATTCTTATCTATAAAGATATAAATAATATATTAGATGATATTGGATTTCAAGGTGATGATAGAATACTTTGTAAATCTATTATTGAAAGTCTTGAAAAAGAAGCTAGTATTAATATACGAAAAGATAAATGTGTTGCTATTCCTCATATTGGCACTATTCAAAAGAATTGGTATCGTTCCAAACTTATTAGTCATTATAAAGACTTTAAAGAAGCTAGAAAAACTATGACTAGAGAAGAGTATAAAGAATATACTGCTAAAGTTATGGAAGAAGAAAAGCAAAAACATTATGAAGAAGAAGAAAAGATTAAGACTGAACTTAAGTTTAAAAAGAAACTTCTTCCTATTTGGATTAAACTAAGTAAAAAACATAGTGCTGCTTATGCTAATCTTTGGCTATATGCTATGGGTAAACTTGAAATTATTGAATTTGATGAAGAAGTAGAAGAAATATATGAACGGTTTGGAATTGGATTGGATGCTGACCATAGATGAAACTGGTATGCCAAAAGCTCCTACACTTAAACAACTTCTTGATAGAGATGTTAGTCTTCTTTATACTAGAGATAAATCTCCTAATAAAGAGATGTATGTTAAAGAAGTTGGAGTTATTTATTATCTTGGTGACCCTAAAGGTCCGTGTCTACAAGAAGGTCTTAGTGAAAAAGAAGCTCTTAAGAAAGCTATTGAAAACTTTGATTTACCTAAAAATTATCAACCTGATATTCTTGTTTGGAAACTTATTAAAAGATATTATAATCAAAAAGCTGGTGCTGGTATGGAAGCTGTACTTAATATTAAGCGTGGTATTCATAATGTTGCTCTAGCTGCTAGCAAGTTAAATGAATTGTTGAATGACAAGTTATCTGATGGTGCTAGTCTAGAAGATGTTCCAGTTGTTATTGGTTATATGAAACAAATTAATGATTTAGCTAATCAGTTTCCAAACACGATTAAAGCTCTTAATGTAGCTGAAGAAAATCTTCTGTATGAACAAGAGAATGTTGCTGGTAGAGGTGGTGTTGAAATTACTAGTAGTATGATTGAGGAATAAGCTGATGCTAATCTACTCCATCCTCCACGGGGAGTCTAGCGTAGGCACGTAGTGCCGAAGCGGGTCCAAGCTAGTGTTGAACTTAATAATATTAATATGGAACTTAAAGATAAAAGATATAATGATATTAGACTTATTTTTCATGAAGAAGAACATAAGTATAACGATAGTCTTGGCAATGATTATATTTCTACTACTACTATCCTTCATAATTATACTCCAAAGTTCGATAAGAACTATTGGTTGAGAAAGAAGTCTAAAGAACTAGGAATAAGTGAGAAGAAACTAGAGGAACAATGGTCAACTATTACTAAAGAAGCTTGTGAACGTGGAACTAATACTCATAATGGTCTTGAAGATGGTGTTAAAGGAGCATCTATGTTTCAACAAGCTATTAATTATCTCGATAAACGTGAAGATGGTGTAATGGTTACTATTGCTGATATTCCAAATTTTGGTGCTAGTTATAAGTTACTTAATCTTAAAGATTTTATTGAACTTACTAATAATCGTTATCCTCTTATTTATGATGCGTTTAAAATGTACACTGAAAGAGGATACAAGATTTATAGTGAAATTGGTATGTTTCTTATAGATTGGTTAATTAGTGGAACTATTGATATTCTTCTAGTTAATGAAGATACTAATTGTGCTGTTGTAGGTGATTGGAAAACAAATCGTGGCGGATTAAAATTTAGTAGTGGATATTATAAGAAAGATAAAACAGTTAAACCTGCGCAACAAACTAATGTTTGGGTTGATAAAGATGAACGACTTTTAGCTCCTCTTAATCATCTTCCTAATTGTAATGGTGCTATATATAATCTTCAACTTAGTATGTATGCTTTTGCTGTTGAATATATACTTGGTTTAACTATTAAAGGTATTTGGTTATGTCATATTGATAGTGATTTTGAACTTAATGAATATGGTATGCCAAAAAGATTTTCTGATGGTCTTTATCATATTAAAGAAAATCCTGTTGAAACTACTAAATTCTTTACTATGAATTATCTACGTGATGATATTAATAAAGTTCTTAAAGATAGAGAATTACAAATTAAAGCTAGTGGTGTTCAAACTCAATTTAAACTTGCTATATGAAATTAAATAAAGACAATTTAATTGGAGTAATTATTGGTTTTATTGTTTTAGTTATATTTGCTATTTGTTTATCTAGTGGATGTACTAAACGTATTACTCCAGTTCCTGAAATTCGTTATATTCCTGTTACTGATTCTACTGCTGTTAATGAATTAGTTTTAACTAAAGAATTACTTCGTAGAACTCAAGATTCTCTTAACGCTTATAAATCTGATACTACAATTAATGCTGATTATTTTGTAGCTAAATATAAACTTGAACGTATTAGATATTATAATGATATTGCAGGTAAAGGAAATAATATCAAATTTTTACGTTCATGGATTCGTAGAACTCTTGAAGAATAAAATATTATGTATATTATTAATCGTAGAAAAAATATAAGATTAATTGGCGATGAACATCATATTGGTGATGACTTTGAATTTGTGATTTATAAAGTTCAAATTAAAGTTCTTTGGTTTTGGGTTACAATTAAAGAATTTGATGAAGATGAATATTATGATGCTGTTGATTGTTTTAGATATTGTACTAATCCTTATATAAATTAAATTATGGCTTACTTTGGAGATGCTTTTAAAAAACTATCTATTAAAGAAGGTGGTTATGTAAACGATAAAGATGATGCTGGTGGAGAAACTTATAGAGGTATCAGTCGTAAATATAATCCTACTTGGCAAGGTTGGACTATGATTGATTCTTATAAGAAACATTATACTGTTGGTAGTAAAGAGTTTAAGTCTAAACTTGATAATGATGTTCAGCTTCAGAAACTTGTTTGGGAAAAGTATAAAATAGGTTATTGGGATGTATTTGAACTTGATGATTTTAATAGTCAGAGAGTTGCTGAACAATTATTTGATACTAATGTGAATTGTGGTCAAGTTGCAGCTATCAAGATGGCTCAAAGAGTTCTTGGTCTTAAAGAAACTGGTAGATGGAATCTTGATTTACTTAATAAACTTATAGAAATAAAAGATTAACTTAATACTGTATAGAATCATGAAGAAGATGTTAATAGCAATATTTATAATAGCGATTATTAATTTATGTGTTACTCTGTATTTATCAATAAGTCGTTTTAGTGTAGAAGTCAATTCATATAATAAAAGTGACACCGCTATTAATCATGTTCGGATTGATTCTATACAGTTAGTTATAACTGAAAGAGAAAGTATAGTTTATAAACTTAAAGAACATGAAAAAGATATTGAAGATAAAGTTATTAGTCTTAATGACAGTGCTACTTGGGAGTTATTCAAGAAGTTGGTGTCAGAGTGAGATTGATAATGTAGTGCACCCTCCACGGGGAGTCAACACTACTGATACAACTGTTCTTGTTCCTATTAATATGATTAAGATTGCTAATACTAAAATTATTAAAGCTAAACTTTATAAAGATATTATTAACGAACAAGATAGTATAATTAATCTCCATAAGATTAAATATAATGCTCTTTATAAAGAAGTTGAAACTTTACAAAATAATCTTGATAATAGTAATAAAGTAAATGATAATTTAAATAAGTCTATTGAACGTATTAAACGTAAGAATAGATATTTGGTAAGCGGTGGTGCTGTTTGCGCTATCGCTTTTGTTGTTTGTTTACTAGTTAAATAAAATATTATGGCTGATGGTAAATATCCTTTTCTAGAATACATTGAAGAACCTGATAAAGAGAAAAAGTATAAGAAAGCTAGTGATTGTGGATGGTATGACCCTCATAATAACTTTTTAATTGGAGATAGTGGTGGCTTTCTTTTAAATATTAGACCTGGCAAATTTGTTAATACTGAACTTTTTAATGAAGCTGCTAGAACATATCAAGCCACAGGTAAATATACTCAATTTAAAGTTGATAGTATTCCTCATAGACAATTTAGACGTAGAGAATGTGATAGACGACGTAATGGTTTTTCTGCTCCTTGTTGGCAAAATCTGGATGGAAGTATAGAAGATGTTTGGATAACAGGTGGTCATTATAATTTTCTTAATTATACTCGTATGGAACGTACAGATGAATCATCTGTTATTGTTACTGAACATGGAGCTACTGCTAAAAAGATTTATAGTTTTCCTAGTTTTATTGATGCTCAATTTTGGACTTGGCAAATTATAGAATTTTGTAGACGTAATGGTTTACATCTTATTATTGATAAAACTCGACGTGGAGGTTTTTCTTATATTATGGCTGCTGATAGTTCTAATGAAGTTAACTTATCTAAACATAAAGTTGTTATTCATGTTGCAGCTGATAATAAGTATTTAATTAAACAAGGAGGTTTAAGTGACTTTGCTGTTAATAACTTAAAGTTCTTTGAAGAGAAAACTCCATTTAAAAGAGGAATATATAGTCCTACTACTGATAGTTTTAAACTTGGTTATCGTATGAAAAATGGAGTTGAAGCTGATGATAGTTGGTCTAGTTCTCTTTTAAGTGTTAGTGCTAATAATAATCCTGACTGTGCTATTGGTAAAGATGCTGTTACAATTAAAGTTGAAGAGCTATCTACAATGCAGAACTTTGATGAGTTTATGAATGTAACTGAACCTACAATGACTGTTGGTACTCGTACTACTGGTACTCTTATGGCTTGGGGAACTGCTACTGCTGCTAATATGCAAATATTTGAACAAAACTTTTATAATCCTAGAGCATTTGGATTTATGGCTTTTGAAAATGTTTTTGATAATGATGCTCGTAATGAAGTTTGTGGATTCTTTAAATCTTATGCTTGGGGTCTTGAAGGAGAAATAGATGGAGTTAAAGGATTTGATGAAGATGGAAATAGTAATCTACGAATAGGACTTCAGCTTGCAGCACGAGAAAGAATTGAAAAGAAAAAGACTGCTAAGACTTTTGCAGAATATCTTAATTATCTTGGTCAGCGTGCTTTATTTCCTGCTGAATCTTTTAGTAGTGCTAGTGAAAATATATTTAGTAGTGAAGCTCTTAATAAGTTTGAAGATAAACTTCGAGTTGATAATAGTTATAAGTTTTATACTGATGGTGAACTATTTGAAGATGGAACTAAAAAGATTTATTTTAAATCTAATGCTCGTATAAGAATTGAAAATCCTGATATGAAAACTTATGATTATATTCAAGGAGTTCCTAGACGTGGTAATGAAGACCCTCATGGTTGTATAAGAGTTTGGTTTGCCCCAGAATATGAAGAAACATATATTAATGATAGACTTATAAGAAGTATTCTTCCCGGTACTTATGTTGCAGTTTATGACCCTGTTGGTATTGATAAAGATAAAAAAGAAATTACTGATAGACATTCTCATAATAGTATATTTGTTATTGAAATGCCTAGAGAACGTAATGGATTTAAACCTAAGTTATGTGCTGCATATTATGGACGTACAGAACGACTAGAAGAAGCTGATGAAAAGTTTTATCGACTATGTAAATGGTATAATTGTATTGGTACTGGACTTGTAGAAATAAATCGTGGTGAAACTGTTTCTAATTTTCGTAAATGGAAAGCTACTAAATATCTAGGTTATGAACCTTTATATGTTTGGGATTCTGCTGTTAAAGAAAAAGTTAGTACTAGTTATGGTTATAATATTGGTAGTGGTCCTAAGAAACTAGATGGTCTTCGACTTCTTAAAGAGTTCTTATATGAAGTTATTGGTAAAAATGAATTTGGAGAAGATATTTATGTTTTTGAAAGATTTCTTGATTATCAAACAATTCTTGAACTTAAAAAGTTTAATGCCGAAGGTAACTTTGACCGTATATCTAGTCTTATACTTTTAGGTATATATTGGAAGTCTATTGATATTAAAGGTAAACGAGAACTTGCTAGTCGTAAGAAAGTTACAGAAGATAATGATAAAACAGATATTTTTAATAGACAATGGTTTTAAGATTAAACAAATAAAGATATGTATAATTTTGGTAGACTTGATTTTCCTAATCAGCATGTTAGTTATGCTGAAAAACAAGAAGTTGATTGGTATGCTAAATGCTGTGATTATGTTATAGAAGCTGGTATTGCTTGTAAAGCTGATTTTAATGTAGAAGAAAAATTTAATATTCTTCTTGGTAATATTCCTAGAGAATATTATAGAAAAACTCTTAATCCTTATAATGAGAAAGATGAAAATCTAACTCGTTTTCCAGCTACTATGCGTAATTATGATATGATGAAAGGTATTATTAGAAGATATATTGGTGAATATATTAAGAATCCACATGATTTTATTGTTGGAGCTAATAATCCAGAAGTTGTATTTGCTAGAGATGCTGAACTTGGTAAACAAATTATGATGCTTGCTGAACAAGCTGTTGCTAAAAAGATACAAGAAAGTTATATGCAGTTTGTTAATGAAGGTAATAATCCTGAACAATTTAATCCTGAACAAGCTGTTGATATTGAAGCTTTTATTAAAGAATTTAATGAAAATTTTATTGATGATATTAGTGCACAAGGACAAGATTTAATTAATGTTATTGATGACCTTACTGATGCTTTTACTATATATGCTAGAGCTTATTTTGAATTTGTTGCTTTTGGAGCTTGTTACACATATAGAGATGTTGTAGGTAGTCAATTAATTAAACGTGTTGTTAGTGTTAGAGATGCTTTTCCTGTTCCTAACGATAGTATGTTTGCAGAAGATTATGATATGTTTGCTGAACGTCGTATGTTGACTAAACAGCAAATTATAGATGAATTTTATGAATATCTTTCTGAAAAAGAACGTGAAGCTCTTGATACATATTATCAATATAGTGCTACTACTTCTAGTGATAAAGCACTTTTAAATTGGGATAAATATATGTATTATTTTGGTGATATATGTAGTAAATTTAATAAAGATGATTTGCAACATATTAAGAACACTAATATAATGGCTCGTGATGCTAATAATGGTTTATTTGAAGTTTGGCATACTGTTTGGAGAGGTGAAATAAAAGAAGGTATTCTTACATATAGTAATGGAGCATTTGTTACAACAAGAATTGTTGATGAAACTTATCAGCTTAACCCTGCTGGTGGTGATATTAGTATTGAATGGGTGTGGCGCCCACAAGTTTATGAGAGTGTTAGAATTGGCTCTCGTGCTACAAGTATATATCCTTATAAGGCTCGTCCTATTGCTTACAATAGAAATGGCAAACTTCCTTATAATGGTATTGCAGAACTTCTTCCAGGTTTTGGAAGATTTAGTATTGTAGATACAGTTATTCCTTATCAAGTATTTCGTAATATAGTTTCTTATCATAGAGAAATGGCTATTGCTAAAAATAAGATGAATGTTCTTATGATTGCTAAATCTCTTCTTGGTAAAAAACCTGCTGAAACTATATATCGTATGGCTGCTGATGGAGTGCTTTATATTGATGATGAAGATGATGCTAATCTTGTTAAAGCACAAAATGTTCGTTATCTTGAAAGTCGAATGAATAATTATATTACTGAACTTGGGCAACTTATTCAAGAAATTGAACAGACTGCTAAAATGGAATGTGATATGACTCCACAACGTTATGGTGAGATTGCTAATAGTGCTGGTAAAGGAGTTACTGATGAAGCAGTTATTCGTGGAAGTATGGGTTCTGTTATTATTGAATTTATATTTGATAAAATGAGAGAACGAGATTATCAAGCTGAAATGGACTATACTAAACTTGCTTGGATTGATGGTCTTAATACTTCTTATAAAACTAAAGATGGTGATATTAGATATTTAAGTCTTGATGTTAATAGTCATATATTTGCTAATTATATTGTTACTTGTAAAACTTCTGTTAAAGAACGTGAGAAACTTGAACAATATAAACAACTTGCATTTAGTGCTGCTCAGAATGGTAATATGGATATGGCTAATGCTGCTATACGTGGAGATAATGTTGCTCAAATTAGTAAGCTTATTGATAAGTATCAAAACATTCAACGTGAACATGAACTTGATGTTGAACGTGTTTCTCAACAAACAGAACAACTTCGTCAAGAATTTGAACTTGCTAAGATTGATAGAAAAGCAGAACAAGATAGAGAAACTATTAGAGTTGAAAAATATCTTGATGGTCAGATTGAAGCTATGAAAGCAAATGCTAATATTATGAGTTTTGATAATGGTCTTAGTGATGCTGAAAAGAGTCAAGCTGAAGAACGTATGGAAAATGCTAGACTTAATCTTGAACGTAGTAAACTTAGTTTAGATGCTCAAAAGACTTCTGTTGAAGCGCAACTTAAAGAAAAAGAATTAGCTGTTAAACTTAAAGAAAGTGATGATAAAGTCAAGATTGCAAAAACGAATAAAAATCGTTATGATAGTAAAAGTAAATAATCGGCTGTACTTCTAAATTTTGTTCATAATAGGGCTGGACTTGCTTGTGAAAGTAGGTTCAGCCCATTTTCATTTTTCTTTACACCACATGAGCCATTTTAAGCTCATTTTAAGCACTTTATTCATTTCGTGATAGATTAATCATTATGATAAAATTTGATTCATACACGGCTTCTCTGAAAGCGACAGGTTAGGTTATCAGTAATAAATATCCTAGTTAGCAATAGTATGTTAGTCGGCAAATCGGCTTAAAGGTGAACATATTTTAACGATACAAGTAAAACTCATATTATTATTATAGTTTATATTTGTGATATAGTAATTAATTAAAAACAAAGAATTATGCCTAATTTTGATAGTTTTGGTTTTAATGGTGAAACATCTAATGGTGATGGAAAACCTACTGACGACATTACAGACCTTGATACAGGTAAAACAGGGCAGTTAGATGCTGATGGTAATTCTATTGATGATATTACTAATAATGGTAATGGAGATGGGAATAGTGATTCTAATGCTAATAAAGATAACCAATCTTCATCCTCCACGGGGGGTAAGCCTAATGACAAAGCGAATGACGCTGATGCTGAACATGGTTTAGAAGAAGGTACTATTATCGAAGATGGAGATAATAAATATACTGTTGATAAAGACGGTAATCTTATTGACGATAAAGGTAATATCTTTAAAGCTAAAAATGAAGTTGCTGCTTATCTCAAAGAATTTGAAGTAGAAGATACTAAAGAAGAAAATACTATTGATGTTAAATCGATTCAAGAACTTGTAGGTGTTTCTGTTACTTCAGAAGATGGTAAACCAGTTGCTTTTGATAATACTCCTCAAGGAGTTGCAAGTTATATTCAATCCGTTATTGATTTAAAACGTGATGAATTTGCTCAAGCTGGTGTTAATAAATTATTTGAAGATTATCCTATTGTTGGTGATTTTCTTAATTATTATGTTGCAAATGGTAATTCATTTGAAGGCTTTGGTGAACTTCGAGATAGAAGCGGTATTGAAGTAGATGAAAATAATGTAAGTCAACAAGAAGCTATTGTTCGTGAGGCGTTTAAGGAATTTAATCGTCGTGGTAATGTTGATAAGTATATTCAATATCTTAAAGATAGTAATGAACTTTTCAATGTTGCTAAAGAAGAACTTGAAGCTCTTCAGAAAGCTGATAACGAAATGCGTGAAGCTAATGCTAAAGAAGCTATGCGAGTTAAAGCAGAAGAAGAGAAACAACTTGTGGAATTTTGGAATGGAGTTAAAGAATGTATTGATAAACGACAAATTGCTGGTTATCGTATTCCTGAAACTGTTATTATTGAACGTAATGGAAAACAAATTTCTACTACTCCAGAAGATTTCTTCAATTATGTTTATCAAGTTGATGATAAAGGACTTTCTCGTTATGAAAATGATTTAATGAAGTTATCTCCTGCTGAAAGACGCGATGAAGAACTGCTTAAGGCTTGGCTTAAATATACAGGTAAAGGTTATGATAGTTTGATAGAAATGGCTGTTTCTGATAAAGAAGCTAAAAAGTTGAAACTTACTGCTAGTCAACGTAAATCTACAAAAGGAGCTATTAAAATAACTAAACCTGACAGTAAAAAAGACGTTCTGAAAGATGAGCGTTTTGGTTATTAACATAATAGTAAATTTGTAGATGAAAACATTACGTGTTATTGGACAAACTCGTTATGAAGATAGAGGTTATTCTAATGAAGAATCAATTGCTTATCTTCAACTTCAAAAGCCAGAAGAAATTAATAGTTTTCTGACTTATAATTATGGTATGGATGATGACCGTTTTCCTTTAAGTTTTATTACTGAAGGTCAAGGTAGTCGTGGTATTAAAGATGTTGCTACTGTACAATGGACTTGGAAAACTATGGGTCGTATGAAGTTTACAGACTTTGTAACTTACTTTAATACTGCTGTTACTAAACCCGGTCAAAATGGTAGTGAATTTGAAGTTCATTTCTCTACTCATTGGTTTATTGAACAACACGGTCTTACTGCTCCTGATGGTGTTACTCAAGTTCGTATTCAGAAAGACTTAGGTGAATCTGCTTATGGTTATGCTTATCTTCTGAAACTTACTTCTCCTAATCCTGATGCTTATGTTGACCCTCAATGGTTGGCTAAAGGTATGTATTGGGCAATGAGTGCTCCTACTGTTTCTGAATCTTATTCTAAAGGTAATAGAAGCAATACTATGGGTCCTGCTGGAATGACTTCTCAACTTGAGTTTTATCGTTATTCTAAAGAAATAGCTGGTAATCTTGCTAATGTTGTTACTCAATATCAATTCCAAAATGATAATGGTGGTACTTCTAATCTTTGGATTAACGAAGAGATGCGACAGTTCAACTTGCACATGAGAGTAATGAATGAAGAACGTTTGTGGAAGTCTGAATATAACCGTTTACCTGATGGTACTATTCCTTTGAAAGACCATGATAATGGTAAACCTATTCCTCGTACTGCTGGTATGTTAGAAATTTGTCGTGAATCTAACTACGATACTTATGGTGAAGTTCTGACTGTTAATAAACTTGAACGTACAATCGGTGATGTTCTTGACCGTGATACTCAAGATGGCGATAAGAATGTAGCTCTTATGGGTGGCAAAGGATTTATTCGTGACTTTGAAATGGCTATCAGAACTGATGCTAAAGAAAACGGATTTATTACTCCTCTTGGTGAAAAGATGATTCAAGATAATGGTGATGGTCTTTCTTATGGACGTTACTTTAATAAGTATAAAACTCCAGATGGATATACTATTACTGTTATTCATAATGCTTATTTCGATAAGGGTACTGATGCTGAAGCTGCTAAGCAAAATGGTATGATTCATCCTACTACCGGTTTGCCTATTACTTCTCATCAAGCTGCTTTGATTGATATGAGTAATTATAAAGGTAATCAGAATGTTCGTATAGTACGTCAAAAAGGACAAGCTTATAAAGCTAAAGTTATCGAAGGTATGACTGATATTCCTGCTTGCTGGGGATTGCCTAATACTAATCATGCAGCTACTGAAATTGATATGGCTCGTTATGAAGTTAAAGGCTCTATTGGTTTGCAGGTAGATAACACTACTAAGATGTTCTTATTGAAATGTGTATTATAATCATTTAAAAGAAGCTATTTAAGATATGGATTTTAACAAAGTAAATGAAGCTAATAAAGCAGGAGAAAATACTCCTGCTGCTTCTAATATAAATACAGATAAACAGGTTATACCCCCCGTAGAGGATGGAGTAGATAAACAGCCTGCTAATACAGTAGGATTTAGAGATGAAAGTCTTGATGAACCTTATACTGAAAAACGAACTATTACTATTAATTTAGTTACTAATTATTCATTATATCGTAGAGTTAATGATAAAACATTACCTAAACGAATGGATAAGATTGGTAGTTGTGTTCGTAGTTCTCGTACTCTTTCTTCTAATAAAGGTGAGATTGAATCTTATTTTCCTGCTTTAATTGGTCTTGCTCCTAATAATGAAAACTTTATTTCACGGGTTAAGGCTTATCTTAATAATATTAGTGTTTCAGTTGATGAACTAGGTAAGACTTTTGATATTTCTTTCTTTTGGAATCGTAAACGAGATTATCTTCGTTTTAGAGCCGAAGAAGAAGCTATTGAAACTGCTTATATGAATAGTGACCGTAAAGGAGTTAAAGAACTTAGAGAAGCTCTTGAAGCTAAGATTACTAAGTTAAATCTTCTTGAAAGTGAAAAGTATAAATATGGTTATCCTATTGTTCTTGATGATTATCTAATTTATCGTCATTGTTTATTATATAAAGATGTAGCTAAAGATATTGCTCTTATTAATTCTGACCCATCTATTAGATTTTATTTTAAAGATGACCAAAGAGAAGCTGAGCGTCTTGCTAAACATCGTCAGGAAATTAATTCTGCTAAAGGCAATTATGTTAAACTTCTCACGAATAGTGATTTGTTTGATGCTGTATTTATTCAATACTGTGTTGCCAATAATATTAATATTCCTAACGGTATGGCTATGGATACTGTTGATAAACAATCACATCTTGATAAATTTAGTACAAATGAACCTGCTAAGTTTAATAAACTTTGTAATGATAAAGATATTACTATTAAATCTTTAATTGAGGTTCTTATTTCTCGTGGAGAATTTATCAGAGCAATTCATAATCAGAATATTACTACTCCTGATGGTGAGTTCATTGGTGCTAATGTTAAAGAAGCTGTTACATGGTTTAAAAATCCTACTAATAGTGCTCTTGTTAGTGCTTATAAAAATAAACTTAAAAACATTTGATTATGAACATTGGGGAGATGCACGTGACGTTCAGAGAACTGGCACAACAGATGGGTATGCAGACCGTTCGTGCTATTCTCATGGAAGATATAGATATTTGTCTTAATGCTGCTATAATTGAAAAAGCTAGAAATGTAATAGTAGAAAACGTTGGACCTGTTCCTTATAATGATAAGGTTGCTCGACAAAATGCTTCTATTAGTCCTGTTAATGCTCTTAGAACTTTATACACAGCGGGTACTGTTAACGGCGGAGATATTACAGGTGGTGGAACAGAAGTTGACCCTTATAAAATTAACATTGATAGCGACGGAATAATGCTATATACAGGCTTTCAAGTTAGTTATAATGGCAAGACAATTTATGATTGCAGAATTATTGAAGCTGAAGATTTAGGTCAAACGCTAAGAGATTTCTGTAATCGTGCTGCGAAAGATGCTCCGATAGTTACTATATTTGGAGATGAATCTGGTATCAATGTTGATATATATACTGGACGTAATAATACAGTTAAACCTCAATTAGTTAAATATCTTTATATCAAAGAACCTGCTAAAGTTAAATTTGATGAAGATAGAGAAGAAGATTGGGTTAATTGTGATTTACCTCCTTATTTACACATGGAAATAGTTATGCGTGCAGTACAGATTTATCTTGCTAGTATTGGTGCTACTTCTAATGGAGCTGATAAACAAAGTTAAACTCTAAATTAAATTAAAAATGAGACAGTTTTTGTTAGCGGGCAATGTCGCTTATGGAGCGAGCTTACCTCTTGCTGCTGGAGCGGTTGCTTTTACTTATCTTGCTAATGGCGAGGAAACGATTGACGCTGACGGTACTAAGATTACCGATAAGTTTTACATTAATCTTGGTCGTGAAGCAAATGGTCCAGTAGTTCTTCCAGCTTATAAGAAACATCTTACTTTTGTTAAAGGTGTTTATCAAGCTGCTACTACTTTCTCTGCTAATCTTACTATCGGAGATGTAAATGCTTATTCTGATTATTCTATTATGATTGTGAAAAAAGGATTAAAGTTTAATGAACGTAATCGTTGGACTGCTACCATTCATACTGGTCTTAATCCTACTGCTAATGATGTAGCAAAGAAATTAGCTAACCAAATTAATAATAATACTGTTGGACATGGTATTAAAGCATCTGTGGCTGATGCTAAAATTACTTTAACTGCTGAGTCTAAAGGTATTGATTATGAAATTCTTGGAGCTGATGAATTAGTTGGTATTAGTGTTACAGTTACAGCTACTGGTTTTCCTGCATATGGAGATGCGGCTTATATTACTGATTTGGCTAATAAAGCTGCTGCCGATGCTGGTATCGAATATACTTATCGAGATACTTATACTGAACTGTATCCTATATATCCGCTTAATCCTTTGAAACAACCTGATAGTGCAGATGCTGGATATACTATCTTTACTCTTCGTTTTGCTGTTCCACGTGAAATGAAAACTAGAGATGAAGTTGTTCATCAGATTGTACAAATAGCGTTCCCTACTGGAGCCACTGCTATTGCAACTGTTGAAACTATCCTTAAAGCTATTGCTACTGAAGAAAAAGCATAACCTATTACCCGACTCGATTAGGTAAATATTAGGTAATATTAATCGAATAGGGGCTATTGGTATTAGCATTAGTGTTGATACTGATAGTCCCTATTCTTGTATCTATAAAAATGGAATTAATTCAAAATGCCTTTGAACAAGGTCTTATTCCCGGTATTGTTATTGTTATTTATCTTATAATTAATAAGATAATTGATAATAATAAAAGAAATCCTTTAGATGATATTGCCAAACTTCTTAACATAGTTACTAGAGATATTATTGAAAAAGATAGAGAAAAATCTAAAGCTGTTATTTCTATTACTATGGTTAATGCAGCTTCGGAATGTGCAAAGTTTGTTGCTTCAACTATTATTACTAATAATGTTGATAATAATCGTGACCAAATAGAATATAACGCTAGACATTTAGTTAATAGTGTTTATTATGATGCTTATTCTAAACTTAATATGTATCGTGGTGATGAAGATTATCTTAGTCATTATATGAAAGAAGAATGGAAAGAAGATATTTATGGTGATATTATAAATATTGTCTATAATAAAAATCTTGATTCTAATCAACGTATTCTTGCGTTTAATAAACGTATTGATATTAGAGTTAATGATTATACTGCTTATATTATTAATAAGGCATTTAAATAAGATGATATTATGATAAGAGGTTATATTAATAATCCAAAACAGCTATCTAAAGAGATGCAATTACGCATTGCAAGCATGGCTGAAAAACAGGTGAGAATAGCAGAATTAGGCTTCCCATTGAACGAAAAAAATTGGTGCAAACTAACACAAGGGCAAATTTTAATTCAAGCACTAGAAGCCTTAGAATTGCTTTCTGATGAGCAACAAAAATCAATTATTAATTCATATAATAACTTGATGATAGAATGAGTGAACAAATAGATGATAATTATGTTAATGGTGTCTATGTAAAAGCTGATGGAACTGAACAAGTTGAGATTAATCCTCAATATGTTTATATGACTGTTCCTAGCAAATATGTTTGTGTTTATCATAAACTATTAGTTCTTATGGCACAATATGGACTTGATATGCTTAATGATTGTTCTGCTACTTGTAAAGGTAATAATAAGAATATTGTTACTTGTTGGAATATGTTTCAATCTGCTATGGCAGCATATCAACTTGGTCAAGACAAACTTGCTGAAACTCTTCTTAAATATATTAAAGGTCAACTTAATATTATTTATGAAGGTAGTGAACAAGTTCAGTATAGTGGTTCTATTACGCTTCCTGTTGATGAAGAAGGTAAAATTCATGCAATAGTTAGTTGTGGAGATGCTCCTAAATTTTATGTTGATCCTGAAACTGGTAAACTTTGGGAGAAGAAAGAAGAAGGTAAAGAATATAATGAAACTTATAGTCTTAGTGATGTTGATTATGATAATGAATAATGTGAATGTGTTCCATCCTCTACGGGGGGTCTACACTATGAATTTAGTAAACCTAGAGAACGTATGAAAACAATAGAAGAAGAACTTGGTAAAGTTAGTCTTACTTGTAATGGTCAATGGAATGATAGACCTTATGAAAGACTATGTATAGTTCATGACGGTTTCTATGCTAGCTATATATCTCGTAAAGCTGTTCCTGCTGGTATTCCTTTATCTAATGAAGAGTATTGGCAACCTATTGCTAAACTTCGAGAAGATTTAGTTATTGATTATGAAACCTTTAAGAAAGAAATACTTGAACTTATTGCTGTTGTTCAAAGAGGGCTTAAAGCTGCTAGAATTGTAGTATCTACAATGGAAGATAGAGATGCTCTTACTTGGGAACAGATTGGAGTAGGTTGTGAAGTTTATGTTATTGAAACTAAAAAGAGTTATATTCTTGATGAAATAACTCCTGTTACTAATGCAAAGAAATGGCATCTTGAAGCTGATTCTGAAATTGGTTCTAAATTTGTAGAATCGTTTAGTGGTATGTTTCCAAGAGCGATTGCAGAACGCGCAGTTGCTGATGAATTTGGTATTAATATTCAAGATAATTATCTTCGTCGTAATGTTGTAGTTAATTATATGGCACAAGTACTTAAACAGTATTTTGAAGATAATGCTGTTCAAATACTTGAAGGTCAGATTACTCCTGATATGCTTAGTGAATCTGTTAAACAAATGTTTACTGCTTCTCAAATTACTAATGCTGCTGATGAAGAAGATTTAACCGTTGTTGATAATCTACTTAAATTTGCAGATAAAGACTATAATACAAATGATTATAGTGGAAAGGCTCGTAAATATCTTCGTAAGAATATGATTAGTGGTGTTAATACTCTTACTCAAGATATGATTAACGAGCCTAATACTATTTATATACTTCAATATGATTATTGTTTAGCTGGACAAACTATTGAACTTCCAGATAATAGTATTATTCTTTGGAGAGGTGGTAGACTGTATGATGGTGCAGTTGAACTAAATCAATGTAGACTTCTTAGTAATTATCGTCAAGAAGATATGTTTGATAAAGAATCTATATCTCTTGATGGAAATTGGGCTGTTGGTCAAATTCTTTATCATCCTCTTGATTTAGGTGAAGATAATAAACAAGTTGAAATTACAGGTTGGGGTGGTTCTTATACTAATGATTTTTATTGGTTTTGGGATGGTGAAAAATGGGTAAGTATGGGTTTTGATTTATCTGTATATCTTACTCGTGCTGAATTTGAAGCTTTCTTAGAGAAGTTAAGAGAAGAGATGGAAAAGTTTTATGCTTGGCTTCTTGCAGAACTTAAAAAGATTAATGACCATCTTGAAATTCATGATAACCAAATATCTCAATTACAACAAAATATTGTTGATATTAATAATAGAATTAATAATCTTATTACTGAATATAATGCTAAATTTGAAGATATTTATAATAAGATTGGAGATTTAAATAGTAGTGTAGAAGGTAGTATTAATAATCTTGAGCAATATATTAATAATAAGATTGAAGAAATTCTTAATAAAATAAACCAAAGTGGTAGTAATATCAGTAATGAGTATAAACAATATTTTGAAAGTAATTATGTATCAATGTTTAAAAATAAGATTAGACCTGGTACTAATATTACTTTTGTTGAAAATGATGATGGTACTATTACTATTAATGCTGCCGGTGGAGGTTCTGGCGGTGGTGGACTAACCGAAGAAGAAGTACGTAATATTATTAATTCTATGCTTAATAATTATTATACTAAGCAAGAAATTAATGATATTATTGCTGGTCTTGAAGGAGGTGGTGGCTCAGGCGGAGATGGTACTCATAATGTTATGTCTACAACTCAACTTGGCGAAGCTAGAACAGGTAAATATCTTGTTATGAATAAATTTGCAGATAGTGAAACTAAACCTAGTAGACTTGATGTAGATTTTAATTCTCTTTATACTGATATTAAAAATAAATTAGTTGGAGAAGGATTTGGATCAGGTGGTGGAAGTGGAGAAGGTGGTGGAGTTGCTGCTAGTCAAATTCAAGCTTGGATTGCTGACGTTGTTCCTATTGGTTCTATTATGCTTTGGGATACTTCAACTCCTCCTAATGGTTGGGAAGTTTATACTGCTGCTCAAGGACGTTTTGTTATGGGTTATATACCTAATGGTATTAATATTTATAATAATCCTAAACAAGGAAATCTTGATTGGAAAACAGTTCTTGAAAATATTAAAGATACATACGACCCTGCTGCTCCCGGTCGTAATGTAAATGCATATACGTTTTATATTGGTGGTACTGATTTACCTCTTCATCAACATGCTGTTGCTGTTGGAAAATCTAAATCTGGTGATAATAGTAATCATATTATAACACCTAGTAACTGGAGATTTATATCAGGTGATTTAGATGGTGATGTTAAAAATGGTTATCCTTATGGTACTGATAGAAATAGGCTTGATAATTTTGGTATTAATCGTTCTACTAATTGGTATATGACTGGTCCTAATATTAGTAATAATGGTGAAATGACTTGGAGTCAAATAAGTGGTAATAGATGGACAGGTGATTATCTTGCTATTAATAAACTTATGCCTACTATTGCTTTACATTATATTAAACGTGTTTCTAATCCGTGGTAATTATGGCTGAAGAAGAAAATGTTTTTGTTGGTACTAATTGTCAATCTTTTGACCCTAGTAAAGTTCAATGTGATAAAGAGGGCAATATGCCAATTCATATACTAGATAAGTATTGTGAAGAAAATGATACTAGATATAATATATATCCTTTAACTGTTATACAGGCTGTATTTGATGGTTTAACTGGTACTAGACTTGATAGAATACTTGCTGCTTGTAATAGTGTTTATTTAACTTGGGAAGGTACTTTTGCTGATACTGTTAATAAACTTGATAAAATTTATCGTCGTAAAGGATATATTATTACTTATCGTGATGCAACTAATATTAATTGGACACAACGATATAATAGCGATGATATTAGCGATGCTGCTTGGACTAATCCAGATAATTGGGAGGGATGGTCTTTTGATACTGTTATTAAAGATTTAGCAGAAGCACTTGAAGAGATATTTACTAATATAGGTGATTATAAAGACTTTCTTGATATTATTACTAGTTTTATTAATGATTTTGTTATTAATGTGTTTAATAATATTAATAATTATCCTAAACTAGTTGAAATTATTAAGAATAGTACAGTTGAAAGTTTACCTATTATTGTTAAAGACATATTCAATAATATTAATGATTATCCTGAACTTAAGAATATATTTAATGAATATGTTAAACAATGGACTGAAACCATCTTTAATAATATTTCTTCTTATCCTGCACTTAATCAATTCATAACTAATGCTATTAATTCTCATGTAGAAACTACTATTGGTAATATATTTAATAATATTGATAATTATCCTGCAATTAAGAATCTTATTATTACTAATACTGTTAACAAAGTAGTTGATATATTTAAGAATATTGGTCAATATCCGGAATTACAGGAAGCTATTCAGAATAATATTAATGAACGAGTTGATTATATATTTAATAATATTAATAATTATCCTGAACTCATTGGTATTCTTTCTGATTTAGTTTGTAATTGTGTTAAGAATATATTTGCTAATATTAATAATTATCCTGCTCTTGTTACTTGTATTAATAATGCTGTAAATAGTAGAGTTGATTATATTTTCAATAATATTGATAGATTTCCTATTCTTAAGAATCTTATTGAAACTAAAGTAGAAGCTAGAGTTACTTATATATTTGAACATATTAATAATTTTACTGAACTACTTAATGTTATTAAAGGTAATATAGAAAATATCTTTGATAATATTGATAATCATCCTAACCTTAAAGTTGTTATTGAGAATAAAGTTGAATCTACAGTTGAACATATCCTTAGTAATATAGATAATTATCCTATTATTAAAGAGAAGATTATTCAATTCTGTAATGAAGCTATTGAAGCTAAACGTGGTGTAGCAAATGGTATTGCTAGTCTTGATGGAGATGGTAAAGTTCCAGCAAGTCAATTACCAAGTTATGTTGATGATGTTCTTGAAGGATATTATGTTGATGAAACTCATTTTGCTGAGAAATATATAGAAGATGCTCCTGTATATTATACTCCTGAAAAAGGTAAAATTTATGTTGATATAAGTACAGATACTGATTATAGTGGTAAGACTTATCGTTGGTCTGGAACTAAATATTCAGTTATATCTGAAACTTTAGCTTTAGGTGAAGTTACAGGTACTGCTTACGATGGCAGTAAAGGTAAGAAAACTACTGATATTGTCAATAGTTTATCTAATGAACTTGTTAGTAGACTAGATAGAGTTGAACAAACAGCAGAAGGACTTAAAATTATATATAGTAAATCTATTAAAAATAATGATACAAATCTATATAATACTCCATCTCCTGTTGGTCTTGTTTTAAATAATGCTAGTAAAACTGCTAATGGTAGTATGTCTGCTGCTGATAAAGTTAAACTTGATGAAACTTTACCTAATCAAATTACTGAACTTAGTAATAATGTTTATACTAAAGAAGAAATTAATAATAAGTTTGATAATGTACCAACAGTAGAAAATACTTATACTAAAGCTGAAGTTGATAAAGCTATTGCTGATGCTATTAAAGCTTTAATTCCTGCTGGTTATGAACTTGTTATTAAAAAGAAAACAACTTAATATTAATCATGGTGGTACTGAATAAGTGCCACCATTTAAAGTTTATAAAGTTATGCAAGATATTAATCAACAATTATATGAAAATAAAAGTACACCTGAAGGATTTATTCCTGTTTATGGTGTAGTTGTTACTGTTCCTACTGGAATATATACTAATGGACAAAAAGAATTTACTTGCGATAAAACTTTTGATGAAGTAAAAGAAATACTATTAAAAGGTGGAAGTATTATTGCTGTTGATAATAATAATAGTAGAGTTAATTTTGATAGAATTGTTGTAGGCAGTAACGATATTAGTGCTACAATTACTTATTTTTCTGCTGGTGGAATTAATAAAATCGATTTAAGTTGGGATAAAGGTATAGCTAGAGTTGGTGGTGAAGAAACAAAAAGTATTAATACTTTTGTAGCTATAAATAGTAATCAAATCATTCAATCTTATGATATTGGAAGTATTACTATATTATTAACAAATAGTGGTAGTAAAGAAGAAGTATTAGCTGCTATTAATTCTATTTTTACTAATTTTGCTGGATTTGTTACAGCCATTGGTAAACCTAATTCTGTATTTCATAATGGTAAATATGGTAAATTTAATGTTAGATATACAGATAACATTATAATTATTCAATGGAGTAATAGTAATGCAATTCATCATGTTGCTTTATCCGAAGATGGTTCTTATGTTTATAATACTATTCAAATAGTTGACCAAACTCTTTATAGATTATCTAATCTTACTATTGAGCCAATAGTTAATCCTAAAATATGGATTGGTACTGCTACTCAATATGCAGCTATTGCACAAAAAGATAACAATACTACTTATATAGTTAAATCAGATGCTTAAGTTATGGCTATATATCAAGGAGATATTGGAATACATGATATTAAACTTGGTAGTATAGATGTATTTGAAATATATCAAGGTTCTAAACTTGTTTATCCAGAGAATACTGAAGTTACTATTACTTTTAAATTAAATGTTTCCGGAACTGTTACTATTAATGGTTATACTCCTGTTATAAGTGAAAATAATACTAAATTTGTATTTACTATTCCTGTTAAGACTGATTATACTGCTAATATTACTGCTGAACATTATAAATCTCAAACTATTAGTGGTAACAGTGGTTATTTACCTATAACTCATAATGTAGAATTAGAGTGGGAACAAAGATTTATTTCTTATACTGTTACTTTTCCTACTGATGGAGTTAAGGTTTTATTTGATGGAATAGAAAAAGGAGTTATAACTAATGGTAAGTTAGTTGTATTAATTGATGATACAGAAGCTAAAGATAGTTATACTGTTACGTTTAAAGGTAGTAAAGCTAGTATATATGATACTAGTACATTAACAGTAGTTAATAGTTCTATCGCTAATACTGGTGGTGTTTATGATTTAAAACTTCCTACTAGTTCTGTTAAGAGTGGATATAAGAGAACTGATTATGCATCCTCTACGGGGAGTATAACCAAGGGTTCTACTTATGCTGGAACTTGGATTGAAACTGTTGTTAATCTTACTGCTAGTTTTACTAGTTCTACTACTTTAGGTAATATAAGTAATAATGTATTAACTATACCTAATAATGAATCTACTAATACTAAAAGTGGAACTTTAACTGTTATATTTACTTTAGAAAATAAACAAACTAAAGAAGTTAGTGCTGCTTTAAATCAAGCTGCTGGTGCTAAAGTTTATACTGATTGGGTACTAGATTTACAAACTGATGGAACTAGTGTTGAAGCTAAAGGTGGTACTAGAACAGTTACAGCTAATATTGCTCGTAGAACTTATAAATGGAATAATACTGGTACTGTTTATAGTGAAACTGCTACTCCTACTCTTAGTATTAGTGGTAGTGCTAGTCTTAGTGGAAATCAAATAAAATTTACATCAAACGAAAGCGTTTCAGCCCGTTCAGCGACACTTACAGCTAGTTATGTAGGATTGTCCAAAACGGTTACGATAACGCAGCAGGCAGGCGCAAAAGTGTATTCAGCGTGGTCTGCTTGGGCTGTTTCTATCTCGGCAAGCACGCAAACGATAGCTGCAAGTGGTGGTTCATCTACGATAACTACTAATGCTAGTCGTTCTCGTACTTGGACTTGGAATGGAGTTGGTACTACACATACTGATACAGAAACTGCTACACCTACACTTAGTGGTAGTGCTGGTGGATTTACTTTAAGTGGTAAAACTGTTACTGCTAGTAACAATACTACAACAAATAGTCGTAGTATAACTATTACTGCTACTAGCAATAGTGTTTCTAAATCTATTACTATAACACAATCAGCTGGTGCTAAAGTTTATGGTAATTGGTCTGCTTGGACTGTTAATATTAGTGCTGATAAAACTAGTATTGGTGCAACAGGTGGAACAGCTACTATATCAACTAGTGCTAGTAGAACTAGAAGTTATACATGGAATGGTGTTGCCGGTTCTGGTGGTACAGAAACTGGAAATGGAAGTCCTACATTAAGTAAAGTTAGTGGTACAGGTAATTGGACTAGTCCTAAAGTTACTTATGGAAATAATACTAGTACAAGTGGTAAATCAACTGTTATTCGTGCTACTATTGATTCAACTACTAAAGATATAACTATTAGTCAATCTGCTGGGGCTAAACAATATAGTGCTTGGTCTGCATGGACAGTTAATATTTCTAATAGTGGAAATGTTGCTGCTAGTGGAGGTAGTTCAAATATAACTACTTCTGCAAGTAGAATAAGAACTTGGACATGGAACGGAGTTAGTGGAAGTGGTGGAACTGAAACAGGAACTGGAACTCCTACTCTTAGTAAAATTAGTGGTGCTGGTTCTTTTGCTAGTAATAAAGTAACTTATGATAATAATACTTCTACAAGTGCTAGAAGTACAGTTATTAGAGCTACAATGGATTCTGTAACTAAAGATACTACTGTAACTCAAAATGCTGGTTCTAAAACTTATAGTAGTTGGGGAGCATGGTCTATTAGTTTAAGTGCTAATGTAACAACTATTGCTGCTGCTGGTGGAAATGCTACATTATCTACTTCTGCTACTAGAAGTCGTACTTGGCAATGGAATGGTACAGGAACAACTTATACTGAAAATGCTAATGGTTCTCCTACATTAAGTAAAGTTAATGGTGCTGCTTCTTTAAGTGGTTCTACTGTTAGTTATGGTAATAATACTTCTACTAGTTCCCGTAGTTCTGTATTTAGAGCAACTATTGATAGTGCAACTAAAGATATTACTATTAATCAATCAGCAGGAGCTAAAATTTATGGAAGTTGGTCTAGTTGGTCTGTAAGTTGTAGTGCTAGTAGCTATAAAGTTTGGGAAGGAGGTGATTCAGTAACTATTTATAGTAGTGCTTCAAGAAATAGAACATGGACTTGGAATGGTGTTGCAGGTTCTGGTGGCACTGAGTCTGATAGTGCTACTCCTACTATTTCTGTTACAAGTGGTGTTGGAGTTTTAAGTGGTAATACTTTAACTTTTAGTAATAACACATCTCCTGATGCTAGAACAACTAGAGTTACTGCTAATTATAATGGAGTTACTGATTATTGTGATGTTATGCAATATGGCGGTAATAAAGTTACTGGAAGTTGGACATCTTGGCAAGTAACTATATCTGCTAGTCCTATGAATATTGCTGCTAGTGGTGGTAGTTCTACTATTACTTGTAGTGCTGTTCGTACTAGAAATTATACTTGGAATGGAGTTGGTACTACTTATACTGAAACTGAAAATGGTAGTCCGACTTTAAGTAAATCTGGAGATGGTACATTAAGTGGTACTACTAGCGGTAGTAAACTTACTTATGGTAATAGAACTGCTACAACAAGTAGAAGTACAACTGTTACTGCAACTTATAGTGGAGTTAGTAAATCAATTAATATTACACAATCTGCTGGTGTTAAAACAAATATAACTTCTTCTACAAAAGTATTGTTTTTGTATGACGGGGCAAGTGATTATGTTGAAGCAATTAATAATTCTGTGTATATTAATAATGCTAGAGATAATAATGGAAATTATAATGGAGCAGTTAAGTATAATATTCGATTTAAAGTTATTATTACTGAAAGTTATAAATGGAATAATGTAGGTAATGTTATTTCTTCTGAATCTTATGGTAGTATTGACCGTCATAAAGATATTTCATTCAATACTAGTACTTTATTACATAAAGATACTGATAATTCTTATTATGGTAGTTTTAGTATAGTATCTAAAAATACTGCTGATGAAGAAGAATATTCAGCAGAATATATAACTAATAATAATATAATTATTACTTTATATGTTAGACGTCCTAGATTATATTGGCAAATATGGTGTAATGAAATTCTTGAACAAAGTGACCAACCTTTTACTGTTAATGTTAATAATGTTACTAGAACAAAATTATATAATAATAATACTATAACTGAAGGTTGTGCTGGTAGTGGTGAACAATATTTATATCTATTTAGTACATCAAATATGATGACTAGTAGAAGTATAACTGTAAAGTTAATAAGAAATAATAATCCTAATGATGCTTGTAAATTAACTGATTTTACTGATATAAATACACATACTAAAACTAGTGTTGGTCTTGAAGAAAATAAAACTGTTATAAGAACATTTGTAACAAGTTACATTCAAACATTGCCTATTAATCTATGTAAAGTTACATTTAAATATGCTGAACTAAATTTTAGAGTATTTATAGCTAAAGGCACTGGTAATTAATATGATAAGAATACTATTTAATATAACAATATTACTAATACTTATATTGTTTATTTACTCATTAAAGTTATTTAAATTAATCACATAATTATGAACAATAAACAACTATATGAAAAACTAGGTCAGAATAGTTATGATAAAGTATTTCCTATTACTTATCTTCAAAATATTCTTGACAAAGATACAAACAATGATTTAACTGTTGTTCTTTCTAGGTTTAATCATTTATGGATTCCATATCAAGGAACTAGAGTTAATACTCGTAAAGCTGTTCCTGCTATTTTTAGACGTAATAGTCTTACTATTAGTTATTATGATGCTGAACATAATCTTTCTGTAACTGAAAGTTATATAGGTAGTAATCTTCAAGCTGGTGTTGAAACTAGTTGGGTTTCTGATGATAATTGGACAAAAATTCTTAGTGAGAAGTATCTTGAAGAAAGTGGAGCTAAAATTCCAATAGCTGATGGAACTATTGATTGGGATATGCTTAATGAAGCTCTTAAACAAATGATTGCAGGAAATGGTAAAGTTAATATTATTAATTATCCTGATGAAGAAGATATTACTATAAGATTAAGTTCGGGTTGTTGTAATGTTAATCGTCTTAGTCTTAAAGATAGACCTTATGAACCTGAATATAAAAGTGGCAAAGGATATAAAATAGTTCGCAAGGTCTTACTCCCCGTGGAGGATGATGTAAGTAATGCAGAACAGCTTTTATTTGATGGTTTTCTTGATGATACTTATTGTGAACAATATGGTCAAATAATTCTTAATACTGATAAGTATGAAGTTATTAAAACAGATTTAGGTAATACTGCTGGTATTTATTATGATACATATCATAAATTATTTGTTCTTAGAGTTAAGACTATTCATGATGGAGTTGGTTTTTATAATTATTATACTAGATGGACTATTGTAGAGCCTACTGATAGAGTTCATCCTCTACGGGGGGTCAACACTCCTGTTTATGGAAATAGTGAAGATTATAATATTTATAATACTTGTCTTTCTGATGAACGTCCAAGACTTGGTATTATATATGTTAATTCAGTAGATAATATTAAATATTATTTTAATGAAGAAACTTTAGTTCAAGTTAAAAATAATATTTATCTTAATTATAAAGCTGTTCTTACTCAAGATATGGTTAACGAAGAAAATACTCGTTATATTATTCGTTATGCTTTTGATTTAAGTGGTAAAACTATTACAATGCCTGTTGGTTGTGAACTTGTATTTGAAGGTGGTATTATTGAGAATGGTACTATTAATTTAAATAAATGTAAACTTACAGGTATGGTTGGTGAAGAGTCTGAATATCTTCCTAATGTAACTTGTAGTAATTGGGCTAAAGGCCAGATTGAATATCGTAATGGAAAGATTTGTTATTGGAATGGTACTGAATGGAGAGTAATGGGAGATACTTCTTCATTTGATAGTTATACTAAACAAGAAATTAATAACTTGCTTAAAAATTATTATACTAAGTCTGAAACTTATAATAAAGAAGAAGTTAATAATTTGCTTAATGGATATGTTACTAATGATACATTTAATAACTTTAAAAAAGAAATAAATCAAACTATTACTAATAGTGTTAATCTTGATAAGATTCAAAAAGCTATTAATGACGGATGTGGAGTTAATATGACTATGCCTAGTGCAAATAATAATAAACTTAGTCTTCCAATTTGGACAGGAACTGCTACCCAATATGCAACTATTACCCCGGTTGCTGGAATGACTTATAATATTATTGATGAATAATGAGTTTAACTCTTGGACGTGAAGGAGGAATTGCTAAACCTCTTAAGAAACGAACAGTAGGTCAAACTAATATTGCTCATGTTTATGATGGTGCTAATCATATTTGGCCTACTTCTGTTATTCATTTTAGTGATTTTACTAGTGTCCAACTTAGATACATTTGGGGTAGTGATGATGGTCGAGATTTGGATACTAAATCATATTATGTTAATTCTCCTATTAATAGTTTAAATTATGTAGCTGTTGGTTGGTCTTGGAATTTAAGTCAAATTCCTTATCTATATTGGGGTGGTGATAATACTGACTCAGGTGCTGAATGTGTTATGTTTAATATTGAATCTATGATTGACCTTGAAGATAAAATGCCTGATATAATGAAAATGAATCTTTGTGCTAATTGGTTTGGAAGTTTAAGTAGAGGTCATGTTACTGTTGAATGTACTGCTTATAAAGGTGGAGTTATTGTTCATGCTTGGCAATTAAAGAATAATGAAATTGATGTTGATAATAGAGGAATGTTTATTTTTCCTTTGGCTGATGGAACTATTAATATGCCTGATGGACATGGTGGCTATAAAGAATGTTGGTATGGTGAAGTTATTAAAAGAGTTGCTAAATCTAATAATGAAGTAAAGTACTTTAGAGTTAATCCTGTTGATGATAAAGTTATTGGTTTAGATAATATCAAAATAGTTCGTCATGGTGGTGGACTTGTTCATGGCAATGGTTATTGTTGGTATGAAAATAAACCTAATGATAAATATAAAGTTTGGAATAATCAAGTCAATACAACTGGTACTCCTTTAACTCTTGATAAGCCAACTCTTAATATAACTAGTGATGATAATTATAGTTATGAATATCATACAGTTTTGTTAAATGAAGATAACACTGTTTATAACGATAATTATACTGATAACTATAAGTTTAGATTTGGTTTTGTTGCAGGTAATTCTGAATTTAGAGGACAACAAACTATTCAATGTTATGTTGGTACACAAGGTGGCAAAGCTGATGATGGCAAGACTTCAATAGGTGAAATAAAATATACTAAACTTAATAAAATTGGTGAATTGACAATATATAGTTCTATTGAAAGTTAAAATAATGTTAATTACCAAATAAAGATAACGGTTTAAGTGTTATAGATTATGTAGTTCAAACTACAAATATTAATCTATTTTTTTAACTTAAACCTTAATTTATTATGCAAGTAATTGAAAAAGTGAAAGTTGTTCCAGAGGGCTATAATGGTGCTGGAATGAATTATGACGGTGGTAATCGTCGTGATGTAAACGGTAAGGCTAATGCAGGTTTAACTCTTGGTATTATCGGTACTGCACTTGGTGCTTGGGCTTTGTTTGGTAATCGTCGTTCTGCTGGTGCTAGTATTTTAGGTGGCGCTGGTGGTGGAATGTTAGGTGATGGCTCTACTAATATTAACGTACTTGGTGCTACTGCTGGTAGTGGAAGCGGTGCTCCTACTGCTTTTCAAGCATGGGAAAAATCTTGTGAAGATACTTTAGCTCTTCAAGGTGGTCTTTATCAATGGGCTTTGACTCAACAGAATCAACGCTTTGAAGATAGAGAACGATTGAATAGTGAATTGTTTGGTGTTTACATTGATGGGCGTAATCGTACTGATGCTCTTATTGAGAAAAATAACACTGACCATTTTAATCTTTACAAATATACTCGTGATGCTGATGATGATATCCGTAAAGAGTTATCTGATTTGAAAGCTGAATTGGCTGTTACTAAAGCTATTCGTCCTTATCAAGATAAACTTATCCAATGCGAAATGGAAAAGATGTTTACGGCTGGTATCAACTATACTGATAGAAAGACTTGTAATGTTATCTATGGTGTAGTAACTCTTCCAAATGAACCTACTGTTACTGGTCTAGTTGGACGTAATGCTTATGGATGCTTACCATGTGGTTTTACTCAACCTGCTAGCGGAACTCCGGCTCAGTAATATTACTAAGTTTGATTAAGAACATAAAATTGAAAGAGATATGATACCTGTTAATCAATTCATACTAGGTAGTAGTGACCCTTTGCTATATCCTAGTGAAAAAATGACTAATAGCATTGATGAACAAATTGCTTTTCTTCAAAGTCAAAAACAAGCAATTAATGAAGCTTATCGTCGTAATGCTATTCCTAATGCAAATAATGGTACAACTCAAAATCAGCAAGTTCCAACTCAAGGAATTTGGGATGCTATTGATGCTGAAATTGCACCACTTACACAAGAACAACAAAATATGCTTCTTAGTAATCAAGACTATGTAAATAATTATAATGCTTTACAAAGTATGGTTCAAGCAGAAGTTCTTAATTTAGTTAGAGGAAAAATCGAAGCTAGTGCTGATGGCAAACATTTACTTGAAGAACAACTTAAACTTGTTAAGTTACTTAAAAGTAAAATTGTTGAAGTTACTAACAAAGAAATGGAATTGTTTAAAGCTTTTAAAGAAGCTAGTAAAACTAATCCTAATTTAACTTATGAAGAATTTTTAAAGAAGTAATATTATGGTTGAAATTGGTAATGTTAAAGAGGTTATTAAAGATTATATTATTAAACAATTAGTATCTATGGGTGAAAGTTCTCCAGCTATAAGACTTTTAATTCCTTTAGCTAAAAGAGCAATTACTAATAATATTAATAGTTTTGATAAGTTCTTGAAGCCTATTGCAGATAAAGATGGTATGATTGATATTGAAGGTATATTTGATGAAGAAATGGAAGTTATTAATAATATTGATAATTTTAATTTTGATATACCTTTTATTGGTGGCGGTAATATTTCTAAAGGTATTATATCTCTTGAAGTTCCTTATGTGAATAAAATTGTTGCTCTTAATCAAACTGATTTAGAAATTTTAAAAGAATCATTAATCAGTTTAAAAACAAAGTAATATTATGAGAGAAATGCCTTACATTCAACCTTACCATGTTGGTAATCGTCGTGGCGGTAATCAAAATATTCTTGATGAATTTCGTGAATTTCTTGATGCACGTGGAGGACGAGGTGGTCGTGGTGGTAGAGGTGGCATGAGAAATCGTATTGGTTATGATACTTACGATACTTATGGTCGCTCTACTAATAAAAATGACCGAGAAGAAAAGATTTTAACTATGCTTATGAGCGGTGGATATAATGACGATGGCTATCATTTTGATGAGTATGAAGCTAAAGAAGTTGTAGAACAAATGTATCATGTTAAAGACAATAAGAAATATATTGGTGAAAAATATGATATGAATAAAGCTCATGAGATTTGTGAACGCTATAAAGAAGTATTACCTAATGATGTTGAACCTTGTGATGTTTATGTTGCAATTAACGCTCAATATCATGATTATGCTAAACTATTTGAAGAATGGTTTGGTGGTAATATAGATAATAAAGTATTTGAAAGTGCTATTACATTTTGGTTCAAAGATGTAGATTTTGATGGTGATAAAGTATGGGAATATTTTCACATGAATAACTAATCATTATTGTAAAACTGTAAAAGGGAATTATCTTCGGATAGTTCCCTTTTTTATTTATCTAAATTTTAGTATGGACAGATTTATTGATGTAATTGTAGATGGAATCCTTAGTAATTTTGACTTTGGATTTATGTTCATTGTTAATGTTCTAACTTATATTGTTATTAAAGTTATTGATTACTTTAACGGCAATAATAAAGTTCCTACTTGGCAAAAAAGATGTGTATTAATTATAAGTATTTTTACTATGGCTATGATTTATATTGCATCTGGGTATGATAATACTATTATGCTTGTTAATAGTGCTGTACTTGCTCCTGTGTTTTGGAGTTGGGTTGTTAGTCCTATTCTAAAGAAACTTGGAATTGGTTATAAAGATATTGATAATACTATTGGTTAAGATTGTATAAGATTGATTAGCTAGGTTTGATTGACTAATTCAAGCCTGCTATATCCTCTACGGGGAGTATAGCTTACCGAATTTGGCTAGTTTTAAGCCTAGCTGATTAACTGTACATGATTTAATGAAAGTCTTACTATAAGCCTAAAAAGTGGCTCTATGGACGTACATAAATATTTACAATATTAAAATTTAAAATAGTAAAGTTATGAGAGTTATTAAGACTAAACATTTTCCTTTTAATGGTTATAAAGCTATTAATCTTTTTGGTATTATATTTACTAAAGGTGAATTAAGTAATAAAGAACTTAATCATGAAGCTATTCATACAGAACAAATGAAAGAAATGTTATATATCTTTTTCTATATATGGTATGGTATTGAATATCTTATTATAAGACTATTTCATATTAAACAACATGATGGTTATAAAGATGTAAGTTTTGAAGAAGAAGCTCATATTAATGATGATAATCTTAATTATATTAGTGAACGTAAACATTATACTTGGACTAAATATCTAGGTATTAATAGTTCTAAAACTGCTTAATTAAAAAATGTTAATAATATTGTTAAACTACTTGTTATTAATAATATAATTTATATTTGTAACAAACTAAATTCTAAAGATATGGAAGATGATAAAAGAGTTAATTATAAGTTAGATGCTATTAATAAACTTATTAATAATCTTAAACTTAGTATTTCTGGTAATAAAGAACATGATGAGCTTGGAGAAAATAATGTTATAGTTAATCTTGATGAGATTAGTCAAAAGATTACTGAATTACATGAAATGGTTAAAGCTGAATTTGATGAGTTTGAAAATCAACATAAAAGTGAATCAGATGAAACTCAAACTCTTCTTAATAATCGTTTTGACAAAATTGATGCTAAATTAGATAGTATTAAAGCTGCTGTTGATAGTATGAAAACTACTATTGGTAATAAACTTGATACTGTTAATTTTACTATTAATAAAGCAAATACAGATATAGTTGCTGTGATTAATGCTATGAAAGCTAGTAATGATACTAAAAACGATGCTATAATTACTGCTCTTCAAGGACTTGTAACTCAAGTTAATCAAAATACTAATAATATTAATTCTCTTGATGGTCGAGTTGATGCTCTAGAACAAGCTTAATATGAATTTTAATTTAGTAGAAATGTATAATGGCTTGTTAAGATTTAACAAGCATATACTAAATGAACTTGCAGAAGGACTTAAACATTTACCTAATTTAGATGGAGTATCTAAAGGAGATAGTTTAATTATTAATGAACAAGGTAATCCAGCTTGGGGTTCTGCTGCATTTATTCCTACTTTTGAAAATGCTGCGTATGGTATTGAATGGACTAAAGATGATAATGATATAATCAGAATTGGTAATGCTAAATTTCATAGAGAACTTCCTATTCAAAATAGACTTAAAGGTTGTGTCTATAATGAAAAGAAAATCAGTTATTTCCTTAATCCTACGGGTTGGGCTAAACCTCTTGAAAATGGTTTTATTCCTCCTCTTGATGGAAGTGATGGCGATGTTGGGGTAAGAGTTCCAGAGTTTTATATGTGCGTTAAAGATACTGGTACTAAATATCAACTTTGGATAAGTGATTTTAATATTGATGGAACATTTACTAGAGTTCATCCTTTTATTATAAGTCATACTAAAACTATGACTAGAACTAGAGAAGATGGTAAAGAAGAAGTATTTAGTGCTTGTATTAAACATGATAATACTAGATATTTAGGTGGAAATAAAAGTTCTTCTGTTGTTGCTACTAAATTACAAGGTAGACCTAGAACTGGAATTAGTTATGATAAAGCTAATGAATTTTGTGCTAATCGTGGCGATTGGATTACAATGATTGATTATCTTGAATATTGTGCTTTACAAGCTCTTTGTTATATTGAGTATGCTAATTTTGATAATCAAGCTGCATTAAATACTAATTTAACTAGTGATGGATTTAAACAAGGAGGTCTTGGTGCTGGTGTTACTAATTTAAATTGGGAAAGATGGACAGCTTTTAATGGTAATAATCCTATTGTACAAACTTATTGGACTGCTGAACATAATATTGGTAATGGTAGTACAAATGGTGACCATTATGAATTAGGAAATTATAATGCGGATGGAAGTAATTTAAATACTTATCCTGCTGTTTATCGAGGTATTCTAAATTTCTTTGGTGATATATGGACATTTATTAGAGATGTAGTTATTATAAATCGTAATGCAAATTATAATAGTGTTTATATTCTTAAAAAAGGTGTTAATCATGCTGATATTACAATAGATAATATTCAAGATAAATGTTATTTTATAGGTGACCAAGCTAATACTAATAATTTTATTACTGAATTTGATTTTAGATTTGGTCCTTATTTTGTTCCTAATAAAGTTGGAACTAATAAAAAAGCTGACTATAATTGGAAAAGAGGTAATGATGTACAAGATACAGATAAAGCTGTTCGTGTGCTTCTGCTTGGCGGTGGCGCTGATAACGGTTCTGGGGCTGGCTCTGGTGGCTTTCATTCTTATTGGGTTCGGTCAGCTTCTGGTGCTTCTGTCGGCTTCTTTACCACAGTTAAACTTGATTAAATAAGTCCACGTGGAACTGTTGTTAGGAGTAGTTGGTTAATTAATTTGTTTTCTGTTTTTGCATTTCTCGATACTACTCCTACAACAGTTTATTATAATAATATTAAAGGTTATGTTTCTTAAGATGATTGACATTTAGATACAGTGCTTCTGCTTAGCAGTAACGCTAATAACAGTTCTAAAGCTAGCTCTAGTAACTTTAATTCTAATTGAGTTCAGTCAGATTCTAATGCTAATGTCGGCTTCTTTTATATAATTCCTATTGATAGTAGAGGAATTAATTTTGTTGGTTATGTATTTTATCATACTCATACTCTAATTAGAAAATCTATTAAATATAAAATTATAAGACTAGTAAATAGTTATTTAAATAGAGAAATTGATAAAAAAGAATTTAAAGTTAGAATGTGTGCTTATTATGGATGGCTTAAACACGCTGATGCTAAAAATCTTCTTTATAAAATTCAAAGTCTTACAGGTGTTAGATATTCTAATTGGAATGGTAAAAGAACTAATATTGCTAAATATTATGGTAAATACGTTAGAATAATTCAAATTATTAATTATGCTAAGTATTTTAGAATTAATTTTATTAGAAATGGTAAAGCTTATTACGCTGATAGTAGAGATAAAACTCTATTTTATTCTATACATAGACTTAATCATTTTCCTATTAATTTTAAAATTACTAAATATGATTGGCGTATTTATACTAAAAATAGAAAAAAAAATATTAAACCTCAAATATAATATATTATGACTAAAGATAAACTTAAAAATGATATTATTAGAACTATATGCTATTTAAATAGTGATATATCTAATAAAGATAGAAACTTATTAATTGAATTATTAAATTCTATTGTTGATTATACTAATAATACTGAACTTGAACAAGATGTTAAAGTTATAACACAAAAACATAACGAATTAGCTGAAACAGTTAATGAACTTAAAACTAAAGTTGAAACATATTCTAATAAGATTAATGAACTTGAACAAAGAGTTCATCAATTAGAAAACGCAAGTCAATCTTAACATGGCTAGTCTTAATCAATTAGTTAGTGAATTTGCTCATGCTGTTGGCAATCCTAATAGTATTCCTCTTAGACGTAATCTTCGATATGCTATTCTTCATGGTCGTAATGAACTAATTCGTAAAAGTTATGAAAATCATAAATATGTTGATAAAGGTTTGCAACAACGTATTCGTGTTTCTATTATTAATGTTCCTGATGGTGATTTATATAATAGTCAAACTCTTGGGCTTCCTGCAATTAAACGTACTAAACAAGAAGTTCCAAAGCCAGTTAGACTTATTAATAACTTACCTTTCCAATCAATTAGAACTACCGGACATACTGGGATAGAAATACCATTTGCAAAAGAAGCTAGTGCTAAGTTTTATCATTATCTTGCAGGCATGTGTAATCTTCCTGTTTATGATTATATTAATGGTTATATTTATTTCTTTAGTAATAATAAAGATTGGTTTCAAAATATAGGTTCTATTATTATTGAATCTCCATTTGAAATTCCTTATCTTGTTCCTACCGAAACTGTTGAAAAAGCTAAAGATGTAAATTATGACCCTATTGATGATGAAGCTAAATACGATGATGATGAATTTCTTATTCCTGAAGATATGATTGGAGCTCTTAAAGAGATTGTATTTAAACGTAATCTTGTTGAAGTTCCTCGTCAAACAAATGAAACTCCTATTGATAATTTTGTAACTAGATAAATTATGATTAAAGATATAGATATTAGTCATTATTATAAAAAGTTTATTGAAACTTCTAATGACGACATGGCAAAATATAATAAAGAACTTGAACTTATAAATAAGATGAAAGCTGATTGTCGTGCTTATATTAAAAGTAAAAATCAAGTTATTAAAGATGATTTAAAAATTAATCTTAATGAATATGGGTTTCAATTTCTTAATGATAATGTTGAATTAATTAATAAGTTAGAGCAATTAATTAATAATCAACTTAGTTATATAGTTGGAGAAAGACGTATTGTTCTTCTCCAACTTTTGCGTTATTGTAACTTAGCTAAAAAAGCAAATGATTATATTGTTGCTCTTAAACTTGCTACAAGACGTTCTGAATTAAGTCTTTCTGATTATAAAAAGTACATTCATAGGTATTATAGTTATGGTGTTCATAAATGTGTTCTTGAAGGTTATGCTTATCATTTTAAATATGAGATTGGTGATTTAGTTATTAATTTCTGGAGATATAGAGATAAACCTAGAGATACTTATGTTGATTGGAACGCTACTAGACTTAAGAAACAAGAAATTATTAATGCTGGTCTTAAACCTTATGATAAAGAAGAAGCAGAAATATATAAAATTCGTGGACTTAAGTATGATGGTATTCCTTATGTAGTTTATAAAACTAATAAAGAGTTTTATGAAATACAACTTATTAATAATGGAACTCATAGTTATAGTGCTATTAAATTTAAGTATGCTAATTATATTAATAGAGAACTTAGAGGTAAAGATGCTAAACAACTTAATTCTGAATGTAAAACTGTTGATGATATTTTTAATCTTAAATTAGGATTAAGAAGTAAACTTCTTGTTTATCTTGAACGAGAACCTAATGCTCCATTTAAATATATTAGAAATGTTAATCAACAAAAGTATGAACGTGGAGCACATAATAATGGTAATAAAACTAGATATAGTGATAAATAAAGTAATGTAGTTGAACGTTCCGCTTCGCTCCACTCAACTCCCCGTGGAGGATGGAGATACATCTTGAACTAATTCTAGCTAATACTAATCATACTCATCCTCCACGGGGAGTATCCACTAATGATTTTGCTAATCTTTTTAATGCTGAACTTATTAATATTGCTATTGTATGTATATATATAAGATAGGGTTAACATTTATTAATCGCTGATACTCAATAAGTTAGAAGAAAAAATAAAAAAAAGTTACGCCACCCATGGCGTGTTTAACACTTATTTTAACTAAAATATCGCCATCGGAGGTCGAATTTTCGTTATATTGATAAAGTTACTAATCATTAAACAAATAAAGGTATGCCTGAATTTAATTTTAAAAGTCCTGTTGTTACTCGTAAAGTTCGTGAAACGGAAATTATTCTTGAAGAAGTAATTCCTAGTCCATTTTTTGTTGAAAAAGAACTTAAAGATATTAATATTGTTGAAGCTGAAGCTTCTAGAATAAAGATTATTCAAAGTTTTTATGAACGTAGAGGATATGCTCAAATAAGTACCGACTTACTAAATTATATTACTAATAACGCAAAAAGTGTAGTTATTGTTAAACTGATTTGTTATATTGCTAAAACTATTAAGTTTAATTCTAATAAAATTATACTTAAAGAAAATGATGAAACTAAGAAGATTTGTTCATTTATTCATCTTCATAGATATATTAAAGAACTTGAGATGAATAATATAATTCGTAGAACTACTAAACAATCTGTTTATGTTGTTAATCATGAAATGATATTTAAAGGTAGTTATTCTGATTTTATTAAAGTTTATCTTGACATATACAAAGAAATTGGTATTATGCTTGATGCTGATGGTAGAGTTATTCTTGATAAATCTATAAATTATGGCAAACAATAAAACTATTACAATAGAACATATTATCGGTAAACTCGATAATGATTTCAATCCTGATGGAAGTGATTGGATTCCTAGAGTTCCTGCTTGGTGTGTTGATGCTATGAATGAACTTAAAGTTCTTCGTAAAGTTGATAAGAAAATGAAACTAACCGTCATTAATAAGATAGCTAAAAGTAAATGTTGTCTTATTGATGACGGTCTTAAAGTATATGATAGTAATGGTTGTGAAGTACCTAGGGCTGATACTAGTAAATATAGATGTGGTGATACTGAATCTGCTCCATCCTCTACGGGGGGTCAAGCGGAGGACGAAAGTCCGGAGCGTGCTACTAATAAAGACTATCTTGGTATGCCCGATGATTGTTGTCCTAATGGCTCTAGAACTAGAGAAGTTATTGATACTGGTAAAGTAGGATGTAATCCTGTTGTTTATACAGTTCATAATAATACTGAATGCCCAAGATGTCAGCATGAAGTTCATTCTCATTGTCAGACCCCCCGTGGAGGATATGATAAGTCAAATCATAATTATATTCTTATTGGAGGTAATACTATTGAACTTAATTTTAATGATACTTGTATAACAGTTGTTTATAAAGATATTGAAACTCAATATAGTGATAATTATCATTGTGAAATTCCTGTTATACCTGCTAACGGTAAATTAATTCAAGGTCTTACTTATTATTGTATGGCTCGTATGCTTATGAGAGGATATAAACATCCTGTGTTTAATCTTTCTGCTAGTCAATATGGAACTAATCCTTTCTATCTATGGGAAAGTATGAAAAAAGATATTAAGACTAGTATTTTATTAGATGAACAAAGTGATGATGATAGTGGTTGGAATGAGTTCTTTTATAACTTTACTTTTCCTAAATAATTATGAATATACAAAAGAAACTTAGTCTTAATAAACATCCCGGCGATTGTGTGCCTTATTCATTAGTTGCTGCTAAGAATGTTAAAGTAAGTAATGATGGTAGGATGATTGTTAATGAAGAAGGACTTGAAGATTGTAAAGTAATTGCTAATGCTATTCATGAAGATGGTATTAATAATTTTAAAGTAGTTGGTGTTATTCCTACCAGTACTGAACTTATTTTATTTATTGTTAATACTGATTCTAATAGTTCTTATATTTATAGATATAATGAACAAGCTGATAATTGTTATAGAGTAAATAGTAATTGGAAGTATAATGGTGGAAAGATTAAAGGAACATATACTTATAATGTTAAAAATCATCTTATTATAGCTATTGCTGAAAGTAATACTTCTATTGATGTTCCTCTTAAAACTATTAATATTGATTTAGATTCTGACCGTCCTGATTCTGAAATGTCTGTTATTCCACAAATAACTTTACCTACTATTAGTGGTTTAAATTATGTTAGTGGTGGTGCTTATAAAGGATTTTATTTTATATTTATTAGATATAAGATAGATAAAACTAATTATACTAAATGGTATAGTATTGGATTTCCTATTTTTAATGATGTTATAATTCCACAAGTTATTAATAAAGTTTGTTTTAGAAAAACTAATGTTTATGAACCGAAAGATGAACCAAATGGTTATTGTTATGGTAATACTGATTCATTTAGTGATTCTAAAGATATATGTAATCAAACTTTTGAAATAAGTATTAGTGGAGGTCGTTCTGGTCTTTATCAACTTGGTTTTATTGTATGTAAAAAAGATAGTACTCAAGCGTTTAGAACAGATGATTTAAATAATAATATTTTTAAATTTAGTAGAGATGTTCTTGTTGAATATAATGTTGCTGATTTAACTACTGACTATTATAATTATTATAATGTTGGTAATATCATTAATTATAAGAATAGAATATATATTGCTAATTATAATGAAAAAACTGATAACGATGATAGAACTTTAAATAATGGTAAAACATTAGAAGAGGCTGTTAAAGATATTACTATAAAACTTCGTAATAAAGCTGTTAATGCTTATTATAATGATTATATCACTGTTAATGCAGTTAGTGAAAAAGGTCCATATTTTAAAATGGCTAGCCTTCAAATTACTGGTACTGCTGATTGGCAAATTAAAGATATTAATAAAGTATTCAATAATAATCAATATCCTTTTCGTACTTTTAGAACTTTATTTAATGATACAGTTATACAAGGTATTGCAGCACATGAATATTTAAAGATTAATTATAATGCTAAAATAAAAGTTGGTAGTAGAGGTAGTCATAATCTTAAAGAATATCTTGCTTGTCATTGTTTTATTATTCCTACAAGTTATAAATATGAAAATAATCAATCTGTTTATACTTTACCTAGTACAGTTAAAATAGCTTGTTATGTTTATAATGGAACTGGATTTACAGAAGATGCGGTATTTACTAGTGGACAAGTATTATTTGGAGATACTATATTTGATATTGATAATTGTAAAATGAGAATTACTCATTCTATTATCGAACCTAGTTATGATTTTAATGAACGTAAAAAGAATGATACTCTTATTCCTGGAGAAGTATATAACTTTTTTATTCATTTTGTTGATAAATATGGTGATGCTAGTAGAGGATATAAATTGTCAAATAAAGATAAGTATATAAATAATATTGTTAATGATGGTTCTCATTGTACTATAATTACTTTTAATTGGAATAATCAAGGTAATGGTAATATTCCATATTGGGCAGTTATTAGTGGAGATATTCCAATATCTACTATTAGTTCTAATATTAAAAGATATATTGCTAATCATAAAATTGTAGTTTATACTGCTGAACCAATAAATAATCCTACTACTAATATATTACTTAATAGTTCTGGTGAACTTGAAGCTACTAATAAAGATGAACTATATACTCTTATATCTAATTACTTTATTGATTATCAAGATAAAGATAAATATAATGATTTATATGTTTATCAAGTTATAAATAGTGGTAGTTATACTCCTTGTAGTAATCAAGTAATAGGTGCTATTGGTGTTGATAATGAAGCTAAATTTGGTTATTACGAAAATATTAATGGTGATGAACTATTTAGAATACCTGATTTAATATTTGATGCTGAAGCTATTGGTGGTGAACATACTAGAGGTTTTATATATAATATGAATAATACTTTTAATAAGTTTTATATTCGTGCTAATATTGATACTACTTTATGGAATCAAATTAAAGAATTAGGTTATGTTGGATGGTTTATTAGTTATGAAAAAGTTGAACCTATTACTAGATATACTGGATTATTAACTAGAAAAGATTATTGTAATATAGCTAGTAATGTTACTTGGCAAAATGGTAGTTGGGGTACAAAACCGGGTTTTGTAGCTAATAATTTTACTAGTGATAAATGTTATCTATATAGTGGTCGATTTGATATTGATGATAGTATTAAATATGATTTTAATATTATTCGTATTGATGGTAAATGTAAACTCGAACCTTATAAAGAAAAACATGATGTTGTTGATATGGTAGTTAATACTACTTATCCTTATAGTTATAATATGCCAGTTATAGGTGTAATTAGTAGAAATGAATATAAACCTATTAATAATTATAAATTAGTAGTTGCTGATAGTGTTGCTGATAGTAGAGCTGGAAAAGGAACTGCTCTTGAAATGGATGATTATAAGGAATTACTACTTGATGCTGAAACTATGTTTCTTGCAACAGTTCTTAATTGTACTAAAAATATTTATACTAGCAAAGAAAAAGAACTTGTAAGACTTAATGACGTTTGCTATAATGGTGGAACTTATTCTATTGAGCATGGATATAATGGTAGAATGACTTATGATGGTGTTCTTATTTATAATGATAATGGAGTTATAATGAACGAAGGTAATTATAAATTATATACTCCTACTAATAATCAATATTATTATAGTGGTGATGAACCATGTTGGCTTGATATTCCATTTAATGTTTATATTCAATTTCCTCTTTATAATGATAAATTCTTTGAAAGTAAATGTTTTAATAATGAACCTAGTAAGATAGCTTTTAGTATTAAAGAAGACACTGATAAGAAAAGTGTTGCTTTTGGTACATTTGTAGAACCTAAGAATAGTGTTGATTTATTTAAAGACCCTATTGGAAATGTTGACCAATATGTTCCTAAATTGTTAACTCAATATCGTAATGATATTATTAATATTACTCGTTTTGATAAAACTATAAGACGTAGTAATGTTATTCAAGATGAAAGTGAAGTTAATGCTTGGCGAATATTTCCTATTGAAGGTTATAAAAATATTACTGAAAATAAAGGAATAATTACTAATCTTGTTGGTATTGGATATTATCTATTAGTACATACTCAACATAGTATGTTTATGTTTGATATCAGTGCTGCACTTAAAACTAGAGATGAAAATGTACAACTTTATCAGCCAGATGCTTTTGAAGTTGATTATAAAGAAGTCTTTACTAGTGATAAAGGTTATGGTGGACTGCAAGATGATTTAGCATATATAGTTGGAGAATTTGGTTATATTTTTTATAATGATGATTTTCATAAACTTTATCAATTTGATGATGGTCAACTTAAAATAATGGATGAAGATATTAAATTATGGTTAGATAAATATCATCCTAATAAAGTTAGATTTGCTCATGATAAATTTAATAATCGTATTCTAATTAAGTTTGATTATACTTATGATAATATTAATCCTAATACTAAAGAATTTATTATAGAATCACATAATGAAGTCATTAGTTTTAATTATAAAATAGGTAGTTTTATTAGTTTACATGATTATTATTTTAATAATGCTTGGTCTACTAAAACTAAATGTTATTTTCAAACTGAACATAACGATGATAGACTTAATTGTCCTCTTCATGTGTTTACTAATGAATATAATTATGGTAGATTTAATACTCACATGGGTGATGATAGTAGAAGTCTATATTTAGTATCTAAACAAGAAGTTGGTGATGAGCCTATATTAGTTCATAATAGTTATATTGATATTATGGTTAATGAATCTTATGAACTTATTAAGTTTCTTGAATTTATTAAATATAAAGTACGTAAGATATATATTCCTATTTATAGTGATAATATTAATAATCCTGTTGATTTAAGAGAACATCCTTATGCTGGAGATATACTTCGTATATTTAATGAAGATAATGATACTGATGATATAGATATTAATATTGATAAACTTAATGAATTTAATAAGTATAAAAAACCTTGGTATGAACTTACTCAATATAACTTTAATTATTTCCGTAATGCTATTAAAGAACATCCTAATACAGTAAGTGATAAACTTCGTAGAGTATATGGTAATTATTTTGTAGTTCGTTTTATATTTAATAATTCAGATAATAAGCGCATTGAATTTGAAAGTCTTGAATGTGCTCAAACTCAATTTAGAAAATTATGATACAGTATAGAGATAGACAAAGACAAAAAGCTTTTATTGGTGCTATTATTGGTGCAGCTGCTAGTATTGCTGGTGGTATAATTAAAGGTAATAAACAAAAGAAAGCTCAAGAAAAAGCTCAAGCTGAAGCTCAAGCTGCACAAGACCATAAAGATGCTTTACAAAATGCTCAAGCTTTAACTAGTGCTTATGCTAATCAAGATTATGTTGGTCAATATAATGATAAGCTTACTCTTAAATGTGGCGGTAGAGTTCGACGTAAAGCTGGTTTCGGTACTGAATTTGCTGATGCTCTTCCCGGTTTAGGTAGTCTTGCTAGTTCTATTACAGGAGTTCAAGGACTTGGTGAATTAGGTACTGCAATAGGTCAAGGTATTTCTGCTAATCAACAAATTAATGAAAATAAACGTATTGCTCAAGAAGCTGAACAGCGTAAACAACTTCAAGCTGGTCAGCAACAACTTAATATTACTTCTGATAAAATGACTAATCCAATGACTATGTATCAACGTTCTAGTTTTATTAATAAATATAAATGTGGTGGACGTAGAAAAGCGTGGATTGGTGCTGCTATTGGTGCTGCTGGAAGTTTAATTGGTGGTATGTTTGGAAGTAAAGGACAACAACCAATTCAAGTTAAACAAGCTGACCAAGCTAGTTATAGTGCTCCTAAAACTGGTCTTGAACGTCCTGAATGGATTACTAATGGTACTGTTCAACAACCTGTTATGCCTCAATCAGTATATCGAGATAGACTAAATGTATATCGCTGTGGCGGTCATAGACGCTAGTCTTTTGCTCTCTGTTGAATTATTATATATAGGTATGAACTATTAATCGACTGATAGGCTATCGTTCAGCAGAGAGCCTTAAAATCAATCAAATTACAATTTCTCATTATATTATATAAAATGCCTAGAAAAGATAAAGTTATTCATATAAGTAATTTACCTAGTACATTTAGAGGTAATGTTACTCGTAATGGAAGATTTATTCAAAATGGTATTCCTCCACTTGGTGGAGCTTATGATAAAGTTGCTAAATCTACTGGTTTAATAAGACTTGGTAATGAATTTCTCTATAATGGTGTAAACAATTTGGTGTCTAAAGATAATAGAGAAAAATTAATGAATAATACTGCTGGTAGACTTATTAATTATGTTAAAGATTTTAATAAAGAATCTCTACCTAGTGATGATGAACTTGGACCAACATTTCCATTTAATATTATTCAAACTCCTAGAAGTAATGGAAGAAATCTTCCTCAAAAACAATATGCTGTTGGTGGTAAAATACCAAATGTAGTTGCTGGTGGTATTGCTCAACCTCTTGGTAATAATTTCTTTTATATGAATGGAAGAAAACATAGTCAAGGTGGTATTGATATTGGTCCTAGTGATAAAACTGGTATTGAAGTAGAAGGTGGTGAAGTAGTTGAAACTAATGGAAATGAACTTAAAGTTTATTCTGCACAACCTATTTTTAACGGTGCTAGTCCTGCTCAATTAGTTATGGGTGGAGCTAATCCTAATAAAGTATTTAAAGCTCAAGAAGATTTTAAAGATAGAAATAGAATTAATGATGATGGAACTAAATATAAAGAAGGTGGCAAAATTTATCAAGCACCTGATGAATATAAAAGACAAATCGCTGAAAGTGGTTCGATAATTATTGGTGGTTATCCTACAATAGCTGGTAATAGAAATTATAAATTTATTAAAGGTCTAACTAAAGCTTCTAGAATAGGTAGAACTGCTACTAATTTTATTAATTTAGGTAGACAAAAAATTTATGATTTAGCTAATAAAATTGATAATACTTGGATTAATCAAGGAATTAAAGAAGTTTATAGAACAACTATTGGTAAACATGGTAGTAATATTCCTAGAACTGTTGATTATATTACTAATAAATTAAATATAAATGAAGATAATAAAAAAGCTATGGGTGGATTAAATAGAAATAAAGATTATGGCTCTAAAAAGAAACCTTATCCTAGTGTAGCTAAAAAAGATTTTGCTGGTGGACATAGAAGTTATCCTATTCCTACTAAAGCAGATGCTGTTGATGCTTTAAGACTAGCTGGACTTCACGGTAGAAGTGATGTTAAAGCTAAAGTTTATAATAAATATCCAGAACTTAGAAAGAAAGGTAATGTTGGATTAGTTGTTAGTATTAATGGTAATATTAAGAATGGATTAATTCATTCTCCATCCTCTACGGGGGGTCTACGCGATAAATTTGCTGTTGGTGGAAATCGTATTAATCGTCATGGAAGAACTTGGGAATATGATGAACAAATTGGAGCTTATGTTCCTATAACTAATAGAACTATTAATAGAACTTCTGCTTATCCTATTAATAAATCCGCTAGAGGAGAAACTATTGTTGGTAGTGATTATACTTTTAGGAATGGTAGATGGTCTAAAAATAATAATGTAAATACTAATACTAATAAACCTAATGTTGATAATGGAAATCGTCGTCCTCAATATTATGCAGAACGTAAACTTCCTTTATTTGAAGATGGTGCTGGTATTACTAGTGGTTTAGTTAGAGCTGGTTGGAGTCATGGAAATAATAGAGGTATTAGTACAAATAATACTAATATTCCAAGTTTATCTAAAACTAAATCTAGCGGGAAGACCCCCCGTAGAGGACGTAGTAAGTCAAGTCAATCAACTCAATCTGTTTCTACTAAAACACCTCCTACTGCTGTTTATAATCGTAATCTACCTAAAGTAGAAGCTAATATTCCAACTACTTTACCTGTTTCTACTAGTACACCTGCTAAAGGAACTACATCTTCCGATGGTAAAGGTCAAGGTAAATTTAAAAATCTTACTACTGCTGATTGGATTGGACTAGGTAGTAATGTAGCTGGTAGTTTAGCTAGCTATTTTGCTAGTAGAAGAGCTATTAATAAAATGAGAGGTCCAAGTCAACCTACTCTTATTAGTGCTAGTAAACTTAAAACTAAATATAATATTAATCCTCAACTTGATAGAATTAGAGAAGATAAATTTGAAGCTTATCGTGATATTGATTCTAATACTGCTAGTAGTCGTGTAGGTTTAGCTCGTAAACAAAGAGTTCGTAATGCTGCTGGTCAAGCTGTTAATCAACTTTATGGTGAAAAAGAAAATATTGAAACTAATCTTATTAATCAAGATAGACGTAATCAGCAAAGTGTTCGTCAATTTAATGCTCAACAATACAATCAATATATAGATAGAAAAGCAGCATTTGATAATGGTATTAGAGAAGCTAAAGTAACTAATATTAATAATTTATTTAGTGGAATTAATGCTGGTATTCAAGATATGATTAGTAGATATGAAAATCGTAAAGCTTTAAATAATACTATTGGTGCGATGAGAGCATCTGCTCCTAATGTAGATGATAGAATAATGAGAGATGCTGGAGTTGATTATGATGAATTTGTAATTCGTAAACGTAGAAAACTTGGAGGAAAATAACTATGCCTATAAATTTTTATACTCCTACTTTTAGACAACAAGTTAATCCTATTGACTTAAATGTTTTAGCTAAAACTTATAATACTCTTGAACAAGGACATCAACAAGCTATTCAAACTAAATCTCAGATTGATGCTCAACTTGCTCAATTAGATTTAAATGAAGCTGAAGATGCTTGGCGTCAAGAACAACTTAATAAAGTTCGTAATGCTCTTACCGAAAATATGCAATATGGTAATGCTTATTCTAGTCTTGATGATATAGTTGGTACTTATGGAGATATAACTTCTAGTCCTGGAATGATTGGTCGTTTACGTGCTCAACAAGATTATAAGACTTATATGAATAATCTTGATAAACGTACTGATTTATCTGAAGATTATAAGAATTATTATCGTACTGTTAATAAATATAATTATCAAGATATAACTGATAAGAATGGTAATGTTGTTGGTGGAACTAAATGGACTCCTACAGATAGAGAAGTTTCTGAAATTCCTATGAATCAAATACTTAATCAAGCACTTCAATGGGCTGCTAAAGAACAAGGCGGAGGTAGTCAAACAAGATGGCTTGATGCTAACGGTAAAGTTACTGATGATATTACTAAATCTGTTACAGGAGAGATTTATTCTCATACTAAAGGTGATTGGCAAAGATTAAGTAAAGCTAAACTTGCTGAAGCTGTTAAAGCTGTTATTGAAAATACTCCTGGTGCTAAAGCTAGTCTTGAGCAAGATTATAAAATTGCTAAATGGAAATATGACCAAAATGGAAGTAATCCTGATATAACAGATAAAAATGGTATTCTACTTACTCCTGAACAATATCTTGCTAAACGTATTGACCCTTTCTATAATGCTGCAACTTTTTATAATCAAGATAGTAATACTACTTATGGTGAAGCATGGAAAGCTCAATTAGCTTTATCTAAACAAGCTGGTTCTGGAAGTAGTGCTCAAAGAAAACAAGCTATTGATAATTTAACTTATAAAGGTACTCCTGTTCGTATTGATAATTTTATGCCTGCTCAAGCTCAAGCTGAAATTACTAGTAATAGACAATCAATAGCTGGATTACTTAGTAAATATAATCCTGATATTAATATTAATTTAGCAACTGCTAATCCAGATGATATTAGAACTAGTATTATGACTAATATTACTAATCCATCTGATAGAGCATATGCTCTAAGTTATCTTAATGATATTATTGATAATCAAGAATATATTAATAGTCTTAAAGTTGGTAAATCTCAAGATAGTATTGATGGATTTGATACATATAATTCAATTATTAGTTTAAGCGATTTACCTAGTAATAAATATTCAGATAGATATAGCAAATATGTTAATCAAATATTTGGAGATAGTTCTGCTATTAGACAATATTTTAATAATGATGATGTTTATAATTCATTTATTAATGCTATTGGAGGAGAGAAAAAAGCTGCTAGTCTTGGAGTAAGATTTGGTTCTGATGGTAATGGTTATAGATATGCTGAATTACCAAAAGATTATCATAAATCTATTTATAGTTTTGGTAAAGCGGTTAAAGAAGCTGAAGATACTAGAAATCCTTTAAATGCTTTTCTTAATTCTGCTAAGACTAGATTTTTTGGTTACGGTGATAAATTTGTTCGAGTTGACTCTAATGGTGAAGAACATCATGCTGGATTGCCAACAGGCAATAAAGAACCTTATATTGGTTTAATTGATTATGTTGATTCTCTTAAATCTAAAAATGATGCTGTTCTTGATGGTGGAAAAATAACTTCTTCTACTATTGGAATTAGTGCTTTAACTCCTGAATTAGCTGAAATTAATTTTATGATGAATGCTAATCCAGAAGAAGCTAGTAAACTTTCTGCTTATAAAAAGAATAAAGAAGAACAAGCTATGATGGCTATACGTAGTGGTATAGATTTAACTCAAGGTGAAGCTTATATTACTAGTGAAAATGGAATATTTGAACCTATGACTTCTAAAGATAGAAAAGCTTATACAGCTTATCTTAGAAGTGCTAAAGAAAATGAAATTACTCCTACTATTGTTCGTGACCCAAAAACTGGTGATGTTGGAGTTCAAATTAATATTGCTGGTTATTACGATACAGAAGGTAAACTTAAAAGAGAACCTATTACTTTACTTGTAGGTAGTGGGGCTATTGATAGTTCTATTATTCAATCTTGGAATCAAGATACTAGTTGGAGAGCTGCTGGTAAAGTAGAAAATTACTATAATGGTAATAGACCTATTTCTCTTACTAATAATGCTGCATTTACTGGAATTGATAAATTTAAATTAGTACCTAATGGTGGAGGTTTTAATTTAATTAATTCTACTAATAATCAAACTATTGGTTTAGTAAGTAAAGAAAATGCTGTTGATATTGTAGATAATTTATCTCAATGGGAACAAACTGTAACTGCTGTTAAAGCTGGTATGACAGTAGATGAAAATGCTGTTAAAGCTATTCAACAAAATGTTGCTACTAAACTTGCTCAACTTAGTGGTAGTTCAGACCCTTATGTTATTCAATATTACTACGATGAATTAACTAATAATCTATATTAATATGGATGTATTAAAGTTTCTACAAGGTGGTAATAAAACACCTAATCCTGAATATAATCCTAAAACTAAAAAGGGGGCTATACAGCCTCCTACTTTAGTTGATTACAACCCCGGCACTTCTATTAGTGACCGGGGTCGTGGTCATTTATTTAGTCGCATTGCTGGACAATCATATAATCTTAATCAATATGATATAGATAAATATGCTCCTTATGATGTTTATGTTAATCCTGTTGATGACCCAGAAAAACTTGATAAAGAACGTGCTGTTAATCAAAGTAATTGGGAACAAGGATTAAGAATGATTGGGCAGATTGGTAATGAAATTACTGTTGGAACAGCTATTGGTTTTGCAGATTTAGCTGACGCTTTCTATAATATGGTTAGTAATAGTCCTAATGATTATCAATCTGAAATAAGTTCTGAACTTGAATCTTTAAAAGAATCTATTAATGAGCGTTTAGCTATATATAGAGAAAATCCTAATGCTGCTTTTGATATTGGAGATTTTGCTTGGTGGGCTAGTAACGCTCCTAGTATAGCTAGTTCTTTAACTCTTATGGTTCCTAGTACCGGTCTTGCTAAAGGTGTTTCTTTATTAGGTAAAGGTATAAAGTTTAATAAATTAGCTAATAAAATGGCTAATGCTATTAATATGACTCAAAAGAGTAGAGCCATTACTGGTAGAATAGCAGAGGCTACTGCTATTGGAGTTCCTTCTCGTTATCTTGAAAATTATCAAGAAGCTAGACAAACTTATAATGATATTGAAGATTATTCTAAAACTCAACTTGCTAATATGAATGATAAACAAAGAGAAGAGTTTTATAATAATAATCCTAAATATAGAGATATGTCTGATGAAGAAGTAGCTAAAGATATTGCTAAAAATAGTGCTGATGTTACTTTTGCTGAAGATTGGGCTAATGTTCTTTTTGATATATGGCAAGTTTATAGTTTAAAGAACTTATGGAAAAATGCTTTAAGTGGTAATACAACTAGTTCTAGACTTAGAAATTTAAATATTGCATTTAATAGTAATATTGATGATGCCGCTGCAATTACTAATGCTTTAAGTAATAAAACTACTAAACAAGCTATTACTAGCACATTAAAAGATATAGGTGATGATATTATTCATGGTGTAAGAGCAGAATGGACTGAAGGGGTTGAAGAAGCTATTAATTATATAGCTAGTCAAGATGGTTTATATAATGGTAAAAAAGTATTTGATAAAGATATTCCTCAACAAAGTATTAAAGATTATCTTCAAGACCCAATGTTATGGGAGCAAGCATTTTGGGGTGCTCTTGGTGGTGTTACTTTTAGTAGTGTTATGAATAAAGCTGGAGAGTTTATTAATAAACGTCTTGATAAAGATTGGACTTCTGCTGAAAAACAAAGAGAAAACGAAATTCTTGGTCGTACTGCTACTTTTCAAGCATATCAAGAAAGACTTAATAGTATTGCTAATGGTAAAAATCCATTTATAACTATTACTGATGAAAATGGTCAACAGGTTAATCCAGATATCATTACTGGTACTGAAGAAGAACTTCGTAGTATAGCTGAAAAAGAATATATGGATAATATTATTATTAATTCTATGAACGCTGGTAATTTAGGACTTCTTGAAAGTTCTATTAATAGTAAAGAATTTAATGATAGTATTACTAATAAACTTGGATTACAACAGCAAGATAGTATTGAACTTATTAATAGATTTAAAACTGAAATTAATAATCTTAAAAATGATTATAATACTACCTTAAACAAAGTTAATAGACTTGGTGGAGGATTTGAAGTTGGACGTATTATAGCTACTCAAATGGTTCATGCTCGTAATCGTCAAACAAATTATGAAAATCTTCTTAATTGGGCTAATGATGTTTTAAATCAAGATATTACAAATAATCATATTGAAGATGTTGATATTAATTCTGCTAAGAATGGTATTTATCAGCATATTATTAATAGTATTCAAAGAGATATTAAAACTATTCAAGATAACGCTGCAATTAATAATTCTGTTAAACAAGAACGTATTGCTCAATTAAATGAACGTCTAGATGCTATTAATAAACTTTATACTCCTATCGATATTGAAAATAAAAATGATATTCAATCAGCTATTCAACTTCAAAAACAATATAATGAAGTATTTAAAGATTTAGCAGAAGTTGTTAATGCTGAGATTAATGTTGAGGTTAATAAAAATCAACTTAATTTATCTGATGATAATATTAAATCTCGTATAACTTATCTTAATAATTTCTTTGATAGTAGTCGTAAAAAGATTGTTAATAAAGCTATGGACGATTTACGTAATGCTTATAAACAATATGGTAAAGATTATGTCAATTCTGTTATTAAAGATGCTAATAATGGTAATAAACCAAATATAGATAAAACTATTCGAGATGCTTATGCTGCACTTGATTTAAGCTCTAAAGGTAATGAACATCTTAAAACTACATTAGAACAATTAGCTGAAATTGCAGAGATTGAAAACGATGTCAATAATACTCCTAAAGAGGAAGAAATTGCTCCTGTTAATCCTGATGTTAATGAAGTTAATGAAACTGATGTAGATGATACTAACTCATCTCCATCCTCTACGGGGAGTATAGCGGAGCGAAGCGGAGCGGTTCCTAGTGAACCTACTAATACTGAACAACCTCAATCTCAAACTGGACAACCAGTTTCTCAAGAACCTATTAGTACTCCTAAACCTGAAGTTAATAATAATCTTCCAGATGATGAATTTGAACGTGGTCAAATAGGTACTGATTTAGTTTATGAAAGTATTGCTGATTTAGAAGATTCTTTAGGACATGAATCTACTAGTAGTGATTTACTTAATGCTAGACAATCTATTATTGATAAACTTAGTCAAGCTGGATTTGAACAAACAGAAGCTAGCGATATAGTTAATAATATTATTGATGGTCTTACAGGAGGTAGTTTATATAGTTCTGTTCAAGATGATAGTACTAGACGTTTATTACTTAATGCTACTTATGCTACTGTTACAGGTAATGAACGCAATATAGAAGCTATTATGGATGATTTTGCTAATAGTGTTGATAGTGAAGGTAATACTAGAGGTAAAATTGTTAATGGTAAAGTCTATCTTAGTATTGGTCAATTAGTTGAATATATAGATAGTGTTACGGGTAATAAAATTATTAAAAATTACTTGTTTAATCAAATAAAAAACTATCTTTACGCCAGCACTAATAATCAAGGTAAATATCGTGCTACTGATGAATCAACTATTAAAAAACTTAATGCTAGACAATTTGTTCAATACGTTGACGGTATTGCTAAAGAACGTCTTGAAAGACTTCAAGTTGAACATACTAATAATGTTAATCTTAAGTACATAGTAGAGAATGAAAATGTTAAAGCATTTACTAGTATTAAGCAAGGTGATTATTTAGAAGCTATATATAATATTAAACTTAAACGTATTGATATTTTTGCTAATGATACAATTATTGGTTATATAGGAGTTCCAAACATTGATAAGTTTGGTAATTATGATATGGTTAATCAAGGTTGGAAATATAATATTCATGCTGAAAATGGTCAAGTTGTTTCTCCGCTTAAAGATGCTTTAATTAGTATTCTTGACGGTGACAGATTTGATGAAGAATTTATTGGTCATTTATATGAACTTGCAGTTAAAGAAGAAGTTACAAATAAAGAACTTGATACTTTATTTAAAGAATTTGAAGTTAAATATCCTGATATTGTTAAAAACTTTACTACTCCTGTTGCAAGTTTTGATTTAGCTTGGCATCTTGTTAATCTTACTAAATATATATTTAATCAACCTTATGAAAATAGTCATGAAGCTAGTATTAATCGTTGGTTTAGTAATCTTCTTAATAGTTATGACCAAGCTATTACAATAGTTAAAGGTGATTTTAAAGGTAAGATTAAAGCTGTTAATATTAAATATGGAGTTCTTAATACTATTGATGATGCTAATGGCGAATGGAATGATGTACAAGAAACAGTAGTTAATTATAACGAAGATATTAACAAACTTGGTGTAGTTGTACAAGGTCAAGTATATCTTAATGGAGAAAGTAAACCTACTATTATTGAAAATCTTACTACTAATGGTATGCCTGTTATTAGTATTCCAAGTAGTGATGGTACTTCTCTATATGCTTTTTGTAAACAAGTTCCATTAAATAGTAATCTACTTAAAGGTGATGCTCGACGTATTATTAATTCTATTAAGAATGAAGTTAATAATCTTTGTAGAGATTATATTAGTGGAAAAATAAGTTTTGGTGAACTTAAACAAAGTCTTGGAGATATATTTGGAAATAATAAACTTATTAACGGAGATAGAAATACTGGACTTCAAATTAGTATTAATCCTACTAATATAGGCTTTTATGTTAAAGGTGCACATTTTAATGGTAAGGATTATGCTTTTACTATTAATTCTGATGCTGGTAATTATAAACGTAATATTATTATTAATTCTCCTTATGTTGTTAATAGTGCTTTTAAAATAGGTAAAAGTTATGGAATTAATGCTAGTACTATTGATGAATTAGATAATGCTCTTCGTCCTGTTATTGATGAAATGTTTAACTATGCTCAATTTGCTATTAGTAAAGATTTTATTAATGATAGTACAAAAACTAATGATAAAACTAATAAATATATTTATCGTGAAAATGATAAAACTATTATAAATATTGATGGTAAAACTTATAATTATAATAGTTATCAAGATTTTATTATTAGTAATGGTTTAGTTCGAACTAAACTAGCTAATACGAATACTGACGAAACTGCTGGTAATTGGCAAATAGATATTCATTCTAAACTTGATATTACTTATGAACTTGAGGGTAGACCCCCCGTGGAGGATGGAGCAATACCTGAACAGCTATCAGAGTTCATGTTAGATGATACTCTTAATACTATTAATTTTAATGCTTTTGAATCTGCTATAACTGCTAAGAATTTAACTCGTGGACTTAAAAAGTATTTTGCTAATGACCAAACCGCTATTGATTATATTGATTCTCTTCAAAAGATTGGTATATTGCCTAAGAATATTCAAGTTGTAGATAGTATTACTGATAATAATGGTAATCAAGTTAATGCTGTTTATCATCGTGATACAGATACTATTGAACTTAATAGTTCTGCTATTGCTGGTCAAAGAGTTTATCGAGTTGTTAATATTATACTTCATGAAAGTTTACATAGACAACTTTATACTAAATATAATACTGAACAAGCTCTTGCTTTAGTTAAACCTATATATGATAAATTTAAAGCTTGGCTTGATACTCAAGATGATTCTACTAAAGAAAGACTTAAACCTTATCTGTTTGAAAACTTTAATACAAGTGAAGCTCTTGAAGAATTTCTAGTTGAAAGTATTACTAGTAATGCTCTTATGACTGCACTTAATGAAATTAAATATGATAATAGAAAAGTTAATAAACGTAAGACTTTATTTAGTAGACTTCTTGAAGTTATTGCTGATATGTTAGGTATTAAGATTAATGAAGATAGTTTATTAGCTGCTGCTAGAGATGCTTATAAAGCTATTAAAAAAATGCCTAAAGAAAGTAATCAAGAGGCTATTCAAGGAACTTTTCAGTTTGAAGAAGAAACTGCTAGTACAGAACAAACTGAAAATCCTAATGAAGATAACAGTCAAGATTATAATTATAATAATGATAATCTTAATGATGGACTTGATATGTTTAGTAGTGTTGATGATAATATAGTGCTGAATATGGCTGAATTAACTAGCCGTTTACCAATAGACCAACAGCCCGAATTTGCCACTTTGCTTGACACAGGGCGCATCAGTTTTAGCTGTATGTAGAATTAATCGAGTAAAGATAAAAGTCGCTTAAAACGAAAGAAAACAGCCTCTATGACGATGTAATAAAATTTTACTTTACATTAGTCATAGAGGTATTACTATTAATGAATTTAAACTTAAATATAAACTTATGAGTTGTGGAAATATTAAACTTGTAGGATATAATAATCTTAATAATGTTATTATTAAAGAACATGGTTCTAATAATGCTGATTATTATAGTCTTATAGCTATGGTTGAAGACCCAATCTTTAAGAAGATTGTAGCTGATAAAGGTATTAATGTTAAAACTTCTGGAAGACAAGCTTATAATGCTCTTCTTGAAGCTAGAGCTATTAAACTCCGTAATATGGATGATATAGCTTCTGTTGCTGAAAAAGAAGAACGTGGTTTGTTTAGTACAATTAAAGCTAGAGATACAGCTATTACTTATATGGCTGATATTATGAATAAACTTAGTTTTAATTTTTTATATAATGGCGCTCCATTAAATTTTAATGAAATTAAAAAACGTACTAATGAAACTGTTATTAATGCTGGACTTAAACGTGCTAAGAAATTAGCCGGAAGTGATGAAGCTAAAAATAATGAACTTAATAGCTTTATTAATAATCTAAATCCTGCTATTAAAATTAATGGTCTTGGTGCATTTCTTCGTAAATATGGTAATGCTCAAGATTTTAATTATGGTGCATTACTTCGTTCTTTAACTAATACTGAATTTAATGAAGCTCTTTTTAATAATAAAAATGTAGCTAAACTTATTAAACGAGATGAATTATATCAAACTACTGATTATGAAGAATTAGGCGGTTATCTTGATGAAACTTCTACTGAAGGTGATGAAAATAGTATAGATGATGGTATTGATTTAATGACTCAACTTTGGAATTTAAGTATTGGTGAAGTTAAAGATTTTAATAAACACGTAGAAGAAATTATTAAATATCATCTTGCAAGTTTACCTAAACTTACTGCTGCTTCTCAACTTGATAATGGAAGTTATCCTTTTGATACTAATAATGAATTAGGAGTTGTTACTTTTTCTGATGCTAATTATTTATCTAAAATATTATATGCTAGTGCTGATACTAGTAATGTAGATAATTTTATAGCTAGTCTTAAACGTATATCTGAAACTATTCCAAATTGTGAATGTTTAATTCAATTACATGATTTACTTAGCAAAAATAAAGTATTTGCTAATAAGTATATGATGGTGTTTAATAAACCTATTATATCTAAAATTGAAACTTATATTCAAACTGATTCTAATGGTAATAGTTATGTTCGTGCTCGTGTAACTAACCCTAATACTGATTCTCGTACTATTTTACAGAATACTTTTTATAATAATGTTAAGAATAATATTATTACTAATCGTGTTCCTACTGCTCGTGAAAAGTTTCGTATATATGATAGATATAAAAATACTCCTCATGCTAATCTTTATTCATATGATGCTTTTAAAGAAATATTTCCAGATATTAATCAAGCTAGTTTTAATTTAGCTATTGCTAAGATTGGTCGTGTAGCTATGGCTAATAATCTTATTAATTTTGTCAATGTTATTAATCGTACAGTTGAAAACTATAATAAATATGTAGAAGCGCTTAAAAAGGATAAAGGAACTAAAATGCCTGATAGTTTTATTAATAGAGGTGATACTTCTATTATATATCAAATGGCTGATGTTTTTAAAGATATTATTTATATTCCTGTTGAACTTAATTCTCGTAATCCTGAAGGTAATTTAAGTTCTGATGTTATTAATAGAAGTTTTATTACTAATATTGCTAAAATAATCAATGATGATAAATCTACTGTTGAAGAACAAAACGCTATGGCTGAAGCTTATGCTAGACAAAAGTTTGCTAGTCATCAATATGATTATAGTAATTTACTTCTTGAACATAGAGATAGTAATGGTAATATAATTAATTATGGATTATTTAGAAGAGTTGGAAATGGAACTCCTAAACTTACCGAATATGCTCGTAGTATGTTTAAAACTTCTCTTCTTAATGGTATTAGCGAATTAGATAATAACAATAATGACTTATATCGTAGTATGAGTGATGGTGATTATTTAATTACTGCTATGGGATTATTTATGACTGATATTAATAATTCTGAAACTCCTACTGCTAATTATTTACTTCCCATACCTAGTGATGCTCCTAAAAACTTTACTATTACTGCTCCTAGATATAGTCTTGCTGGATTACATAGTCAACTAGAAGATGGAACTAAAATTATAAATAGAGAACATCCATTATTTAAACAGTATTATAATATAGCTATTCAAGAACTTACTAATATGGCTCAAGCTGTTAATGTAATGTTTAAAACTAATGCTAATGGTAATCCTATTTTAATTAATGGAGATTTTGAATTTAGTGATACTTATAATAATAAACCTGAACATTTTTATAATCAATACCATAAAGATGGAAAAGGTAATGTATTTACTACTAAAGATGGACACAAAGTTTTAGCTGGTAGAGTATTTAGTTTTAAACGTTTAGTTAGTAAAATTACTTCTAATAGTAATGAAGCATTTAATGAACTAATTGGGTATGGTAAGACTATTGACATCCTCTACGGGGGGTCTACACGTGGACTTAGCTATGTTAATAATCAAGTAGTTCTTAATGGAGAACAACATATTGCTCTTGAAGATGCTATTGCTGATTGGTTAAATGAATATATAACTAATGGTTATAAAGAACTTAAAAATAAATATGGTACATTTATTGATGATAGGATTAATAATGAATCTTTAGCTGAGTTTCTAGTTAATGATTATCTTGTTAGAGATAGTATGTACGATATGTATGGTGGCGACCAAAGTTTTTATAAGAATGGTCAAGCTATTCTAAAACGTATTAAAGAAGTACAAGCTAGTGGTAATCCTTTTGGTAATACAGACTTTACTAAAAATGATTTAGATATAGCTACTGATTTATATGATATAACTATTAAAGGTAATGCTGTTACTGTTCCTTATATTGTTAATGGTGTTACTAAACGTAAAAAAGTAATTCTTCAAGATAAATTTAGAGGTGTTACTATTTATAATACTTTTAAAGCTTCTGATAAAGTTGTTATTGATAGACTTGATAATCAACTTAAAAAAGCTGGACTTGATAAAAAAGATAGAGAACGAATATTAGAACCATTTAAAGGTGGAGTTAATGCTAATGATGCTCAATCATATATTACTCTTGAGGAATGGATTCGTCGTATTACTGCTGCTGGTGAATTAGATAAATATGCTGGACTTATTCAAAGTCTTACAGATGATACTCCAATAGATAAAATTGATTGGACTAAATTTGCCAATAAAGTTCAAATTCAAAAGAATTTCTATTATGATTTATATTATGATACTACTGTTGGTATTGAAGTTCCTAGACAAGTAAAGAATGCTGAGTTTGTTCTTATTCCTAAACTTATTAAAGGAACAGAACTTGAAAAAGTTTATAATATAATGACTAATAGAGGTATTCATCAAATTAATACTGTTGAAACTGTTAAAGTTGCGCAACATAATAGAATGACACTTTGGAATAATGATGGTGTTTTAACTGATGAAGCTCTTAAAGAATTTGATAATAATATATTTGATAATTCTGAATTGTTTAGTTATAATTATCTTTATCGCCAGCAAGAAGTTCCTCAACATATGGTTGATGCTAGTAATAAAGCTGCTATTCAGATTATGAAGAAAATGCTTGATAATCTTCCTAATCGAACTGAACTTAATGAACTTAAAGATAAAGTATTTAATAACTATGTAGCTAATATTAGAAATAGTTTTGAAAAAACTTGTGCTGAACTTGGTATTGGATTAGATGATAATGGTCATATTGATTTAAATTCTAATGGTACTATTAAAAATCTTAATCGTTTTGTATTTTTTGATAGATTTAAAGAAAATGCTCAACAACAAGGAGTTGAAAAAGCTCTTCTTGAGTTTTTTGATTTAGATAGTGCTGGATTTAATAATCTTCCTTTATTCTTATCTAACATTAATAGTAAACTTGAAAGTATTGCTAATAGTTATTTTAATACTAATATTACTAGACAACTTATTAGTGGATGGCATGCTGCTCAGCTATCTGACTTTGGGTTTAAAGTTGATAAACAAACTCAAACAGATAGTAAACTTCAATATAAAAAGATTGGAGAGATTGATGGCACTCCTGTTTATTATACTGAAATTAAACTTCCTAGATGGAGTAGTAAACTTAAAGGATTAAATATTGAACAAGTTCCTGATAGCTTACGTACTATGATTGGTTATCGTATTCCTACTGAAGGTAAGCAATCTATATGTATTATGTATGTTAAAGAGTTTCTTCCAGATGCTTATGGTAGTACTGTTGTTGTTCCTGATGAATGGGTTACTCAAACTGGTTCTGACTTTGACGTTGATAGTGTTTATGGTATGTCTAAAACATTTAATCTTGTTAAAGGTATTCCAACTGAAATTACTCATGCTAGATATACTAAAGATGAAGTAGGGTATATTAATTATGTTAAAGATAATGTAGATAAAGCTAGTCGTAAAATTCTTGGTAAGACTTATAATAAACAAGGTAATATTAGAGCTTCTTTAAAAAATAGTGAAGATGCTATTAATGCTACTCTTGAAGGTTATAATGGCAATCTTAAAATTGTTGAAAAAATTGCTAATGATGGTGGACTTAAGTCTTACGAATCATACTTGAAACTCCCCGTGGAGGATACAAGTAGTCAAGCTGCTAGAACTAATGCTATTATTCAATCATTTATTAATATACTTAATAATCCTGCTGCATTTGAAGAAAATACTACTACTTCTAATTTTGAAAATGTCAAAGAAGCTAATGAAACTTATGCAGAAATAGTTGGTGCTAATAAAACAACTGTTGCTCCTAGCGATTTCTTTACTCAACTTGATTGGTTTGATGCTGCTACTTCTGGTATTAAACTTAAAGGTATCAGTGTTAATCGAGATACTTTTATGAGTATTGGTAATGTTACTAAAGCTAATCATAGTGAAGGTATTAAAGTTATGTACACTACTGATGTGATTAGTGAGCAAGAAGCTGTTAATAGATATGGTAAAGAAAATGTTGAAACTATTGGTAATAAACATATTCGTATTACTCATAAGAATTTTGGTTGGTCTGGAGATGATAAGAATGTTGATGGCTATTTAATTAATCCTTATAGTTCTCAGACTACTGCTCATATTCTTGATGTTATGAAAGAGGGAGCTATACATAATGAAAATACTTATACGTTTAATGCTTTTAAAACTATTGTTGACTTTGGAAGTAATTATGATACTGCTATTGGATTTATGTGGCAACCTGCTATTGACATACTAGTTCGTAAATGGAAAGAAACTAATAGTGTTCTTGCGGAAGGTACTAAAAATCCGCTTACTGAAGCTATTAGAGAAGTTGCTCATAATCTTGGTTTTGGTGAAAAAGTTAATTTTGCTGGACGTAAAAAGCTAATTGATATTATTAATGAAAGTTATGGTGAAACTTTCAAGAAATTATTCAATTTAAGCGTTTCTGACGCATTTTCATCACCTGACCTTATATTTTCATCAGACGCATATAAATCTCGTCTTAGAGGGGAAATGAATGGCGTTCAGCAGGCTTTATTTGACCTTTATGTTCTAGCACAATTCAATCGGTTAAACTCAATCGGACAGGATATAAGTAATAATCTTAATATTCTTAGTGCTGATAAATATGGTGCTAAACAAAGTTTTTATGCTAGTGATAAAGTATTTAGAGATGCTAGAACTGTTATTGAGAATAGTAATATTTATGCTCCACACTCTACGGGGGGTCAAACCTTGCTGTTAGAGAGTGTATTTCCTGATATTAGTGGTGGTATAAATGCATTTATTAAATCTGATATATCTAAAAGTAGTTATCCTAGTTTAGCTGCATTTTTACAAATGAGCACTGCTCTTAGTGTTAAAGCTACTCAACAAGTATTTGAAACTGCTAATCCTGTATTTATTGATTATGTATATAGAATAGCGGAATGGACTAAAGGTGGAATAATGACTGAAAAGTTATATAATGACTATAAAGATTATCTTATTAATAAACTAGAAGTAGGTAATAATGGTAGTTCTTATCTTAATTTACCTGTTACTGTTGTTAATGGTGATTTTGTTCATCCTAAATTTATTAAAGAATATGGTACTGGTCAATCTAGAGCTTTAGAAGTTGGACGAGTAAGTGGTACATTAGTTAATATTAAAACAGATGATGTTGTAGTTAAAAATATATTTGAGCCTACACAAACTGAAATTGATGTATTTGCTAGACTTACTCCTGCTCAGAAAGTTGATTGGATTAAACGTAATTTTAGTCAAGATGGTAGTGTATTTGAACATATTGAAATAGTTGCTAATGATGAAAGAAATAATCGTCGTAATGTAAATATTCAATATATTAATTACATACAAGGTGATATTACTAATGATGAAGCTCATAGATTGTTTGATAGAGCTTGGAATCATCCTAATCCTCTTATTAAACTTGCAGCTCTTGATTTAGTTAAATATGCTTTTATTGTTGAAGGTCATAAATTTAGAACTAGAAATATTAGTAGACTTATAAGTAATACTCCCCTTAGAGGATTGAGCGAGGGCGGAATAGCTATTGGAGATATAGCTATGAAAGGTATTAATAGTTATGGTTTTGTTGATAAAGATAATGTTGAAGATATAATTGGTTTTATTCGTAAGAATTATAATAGTTTTAATTGTCCTAGTTATACATTTAAAAGACTTACTAATAATAAAATTAATTATAGTCTAAAAAGAAGTGGTATTATTATTTTTAATGGTCAAGAAAATCTTGATAATGTAGGAATAATAAGAAATGGAGATGCTATTAATGTTATTAGAATTAATAGAAATTTATATATTAAAGGAACTTATGATGGTACTTTAGCTTATTATCCTATTGATAGACTTGAATCATTTGAAACTTATAATAGTATTGAGCCAAGTATTATAGCTAATAATAACATTCATAAACCTTTATCTGTTCTTCTTTATAAAGGTCTTACTCAACAAGAAAAAAGAGATAAATTTATTGATGGTATTAAAGACAATATTAATGAAGCTGTAAATAAAGGTTATAAAGAAGTTCCTGAACTATATAGTAAATATATTTCTGATGAGTATTTTCAACCTTTTATGAATACTCCTTTTGAGAATAATACTATATATACTATTAATGATAAATTTTATCTTAACATTAATGGAACTACTGCTATTAATTTAAGCGATGATTTAAAACAATATAAAGCTAAATATCCTAATATTGAAGATAATAAACTTGGTTTATTTATTGAAATTAATGAAAATGAAATAAATAGAGTTACTAGTAATACTGATAGATATAGTAGTGTTGATGACCAAACTCCTATTGGTAGATTTGCTAAAAATGCTAGTTTAGTTATTTCACGTGCTGTTCGCCATGGTCAACCTGCTGCTCAAAATGTTCTTAATGCTCTGAATAATGCTGAAATTAATTATCTTGATAGTAGTAGTCTTTCTGATAATTCTGAATTTTCATTATCAGTTATTGCTAATTATATAGATGTTGAAGCTAATAATATTCTTAATGATATTAATCGTTTTATTAAAATCGATGGTATCGATAAACCTATTAACGATAAAGATGTTATTGGTAAAGTTCTTAAAGATGAACAACTTCAAAATCGTTTCTTAGATGTTATTCTTAGTGCTAATACATTTAAGAATAAATATAAACTTATTAGCGAAATTGATATTGATAGTACAAATCTTGATGATAAAACTAAAGAGAATATTAGAAAGATTCAGAAACTAGTTAATCAAGTTGATTCTAATACTACTGTACATTCTGCTAGAAAAGATTGGTTTGAAAGATGGATTCAATTACGTACTACTAATCCTAATTATATAAGTGGTCTTATGAAAGAATTTGATGCTTATGGTGATACTGGATTTATGGATTATTGGATACAAGATATTCGTGCTAATCGTAACTTTGTATTGCAGAATATACTTAAAGATGTAATGGGTACTGTTGAAGAAGGTCGTCTTAACGGTATTAAAGAATCTAATGACTTTAGAAATTATCTTAAAGAACTTAAATCTAGAGCTGCTAAAAATGGTAAATCTGTTAGTCTTGATAGTATAATTGATGATGACGGTAGATTAATTCAACCTAATAATCCTGTTTGGGAAGAAAAGATGAAGAAATATAGAGATGCTGCTATTGAAGCTGAACAAAAATTTGGTATAAATAGTGTTGAACATCTTATTGCTTTATCTAATAAAGCTAAATTTATTGATATGACTACTATTCATCAACTTAAACCTATTACAGTTCAAGATGAAGATGGTAATGATGTTACTATTGAATATTCTACTTATATTATAAATCTTGAAAGAAGTTTATTAGGACTTAAAAAAGGAGATGATGGTATTCCTAAAGAATTTGCTGAATATAAAAGACTTAATAGTAGAATACGAGATATTCTAAGTCAAGCTACTGATAATGTTACTACACAAAATCAAGATGAAGAACTTGGGCGTATCTATGCTCAAATGGATAGCCTTACTAGTCTTTATGATGAAGATGGTAATAAAAAGATTGGTCATGACTTGAATGTAGCTGAAAGACTTCGTGCTTATCAAACTAATATTCGTAAAGTTAAAGAAATGTTTTATGATAAGCAAGCTAAAGAAGGATTTGATTCTAAACTTAAAGAACAACTTTCTATTATTAGTAAATATGAAAGTCAACGTGACGCTAATGGTAATCTTCTTATTAGTATGGAAGAACTTATGAAAGTTCCTGAATATCGTGAAGCTAAAGAATGGATTCGTAAGAATACTAGATATATTCTTGATATTAAAGATATAGAAGATTTAAATTGGGCATTTAAAGAACTTAAAGACGCTAATAAAGGTAATAGTGTTCTTAATCTTGCTATTAGAGAATTTCAAGCTAAAGATGAATTTAACGTAGTTGATGGACGTAAAATACCTGAAGAACGTGCAGCTCTTATAAAAGCTGAAACAGTTAGAAAATATAAATATACTAAAGGTAATGGTATGCCGTATGTTGGTATTATTCGTTCTGCTGAAGATGAATTAAGAATTTATCGTGCTGATTTCTATAATTATCTTACAGGTAATAAATCTAAGAACGAAGAAGAAATTAATGTAGGAGAAGCTATTAATAAAATACTTGAAAAATATTTTGATAATGCTACTAGAACTCTTAATACTGCTGATATTAGTCAAGAAGATTTAGAACAACTCAAGACTGGTTTTGAAGTATTTAATGAAATTACTAGAGGTGAAAAGAGTACTGATAAAGCTAAAGCAAAACGTGTTGCTGAATTTATTGAAAGTGAATGTGATGTTACTTATAATTGGAAACAATATGAACTTGATAAAAATAGAGCTTTTGCTAAAGGTAAAAAGTATTATGATAAATGGTTAGAAGTATTTAGTGAACAAGTTGAAGAAAATGGAACTATTGCGGAAAGACCTAATCGAACTATTTATGGTATTATTAAACCTAAAGATTTAGATAAATGGACTGACATTGATAAAACTGCTGCAATTAATATTCTTCAAAAAAGAACTAGAGAAACTACTACTCAATATTATTATATGAAAGAAAAAGAAGTTCTTGATAAATATGGTATTGATAGTGTTGAATATAAACAATGGTATAGAGATAATCATTATTTTGACCCATATACTCGTACTATTAAACCTATTCGTATTTGGACTACTATGCAAATGATTAAAGACGATGGTTCAGCTGTTGTTGGTAATTATGAACCACGTATTAATCAAATGCATATTACTCCTAAAGAAGAACTTATTAATCCAGAATATAGTAGTTTTGTTAATAAGTATAAAATAGGAACTGGATATGATAATGACGCTTATACTAATCTTAACGAGTATCAACTTGAACTTATGAATAAAGTAAATGAACTTATGAAAAAGTATTGTTTTACTAATAGTAATAAGCGATATGTTGATATGGGTTATCTTCCAGCTTTGCCTAAATCTAAAGATATGACTGTTAAAGATTATTTTGAGCAAGCTCTTAGTTTTCTTGGTTGGACTGCTAATGTTCCTAATAATACTAGTTGGAGAAATAATGAAGATTTAACTTTTGATAAAGATTATGATATTCCTAATCCTAGATTAGTTCAGTTAGTTAATAAAGATACTCAACAGTTGCCTACTATACCTAAATTTAAAGAGCCTAATGAAAGTGATGAAGAATTTAGTAAACGTAAAGCTGCTGCAATTAAAGCTAGAGATGAAATTATTGAAAAGAATAATAAAATTCATAATGATATTCTTAATCGTAATTGGGAAGAAGTATTTAATAGTTTCTTAATTGAAAGTAATAGATATAATGCTATTAAAACAGTTAAAAATCTTCTTTATACTGCTGACCAAATTATTACTAGTAATACTGCTTACGATATAAATTATAAAGGTAGTATAAGTGAAAATAGAGAAGCTAGTGCTGGTGGTGAAATTGAATATAAACAAGAAAAACAAACTAGAACTAGTGAACATCTTAGAAGTTTTATTCGTCGTCTTGTATTTGAACAATATAAAGATAATAAAACTCCTAATCTAGTTAAACTAGGTTCTCTTGCTCAGAATATTGCTGGTAGTAAATATATGATGATGAATATTACTGGTGGTATTGCTAACGTTCTTACCGGTTCTAGTAATATATTTATGGAGAGAGCTGCTGGAGAATATATTAATCTTAAAGATTGGGAAAGTGGTAAATCTGAATGGATTAAAGGAACAGTTAGTTATATGACTAATATGTACAGCGAAAACAGTAGTACACTTCAAGATGCTATTATCAAACTTAGTCATGTTGTTGATTTTGATAGAATAACAGAAGTTAGTACAGCTGAAGGTCTTAAAGAAAACATTCGTAGATTTCGTGGTTTACTATTTAGTCCTCAATCTGTTGGTGAACATTATATGCAAAATGTAATGCTATTTGCTATGCTTAAATCTCATAGACTTGTTGATAATGGTAGAGGTGGTTACGATATAATGAGTAAAGAAATGTATCATCGTAAAGCTGAACAAGATGCTCTTATGTCTGTAATAAATACTCCCCGTGGAGAGGAGAATCAAGCTCTTCTTGAACAATTCAATAAGTTCATGGATGAAGCTAAAGCTGATAATAAAAAACGAGCTAAATATAATCTATTTAAAGCTAATCCTATATTTGATTTTGTTAAGACTTATCTTAATGAAGAACAACAAAGAGAATATATAGCTAAACGTAAAGAACTTATTAAGAATATTGATAAAGAGTTTGCTAAACTTCCAGATATTTATAATCAGTTTGAACTTAAAGATGGAATTGCTCAAATAAAATCTGATAGTAAACTTACTCTTAAAGAATATGCTAAATTTATTGATAAAGTTCGTGAAGTAAATAAAAAAGTTCATGGTGTTTATGATAAACTTGGTTCTGCTAATATTGAACAACATTGGTGGGGTGGTATGGTTATGCAATATCATAAACATCTTTATCCCGGTTTTAAGAAACGTTATCGTTGGAATGGTTATTATAATGAAACTCTTGGTACTATTGAAAAAGGTAGTTATACTAGTCTTTATGATTATCTAACTATTCCGTTTAAAGAAAGTAATATAGGAGAAATTAATAATGTAAGTGACGTTCTTAAAGCGTTCCAAACTTATGGTAAGAATTTACTTTCATTTGCTGTCAATTTCAAACTTAATTATGAAATTCTTCCTGAACATGAAAAAGCAAATATAAGACGTAATTTAGGAGATTTACTTTATGTAGGTGCTGCTATAATTGGAGCAATTGCTATTACTGGTATGGGAGGAGATGATGACGAAAGTATTATGTATAATCTTATGCTTTATCATGCTGACCGTCTTGCTTCTGAAGCTGCTTCATTTACTCCATTTGGTGCTTATGCTGAAGGTAAAAAATTATGGTCTAGCCCTGTTGCTATTGGACAAACTATTAATGACTTACTTGGTACTACTGCTATGGCTGCTAGATTCCTTATTGAAGAAGATTTTACTGAGGAATATACTACTGGTAGATATAAAGATATGAATAAGTTTGAAGTTATGGCTATTCGTAATATACCTGTTGTTCGTAGTATTAATCGAGTTCTTGATTTACCTAATAATAATAGTTATTATAAACTTGATGAAAATATACTTAGTATTATACCTTATAAAGATATAGCTAAAGATATATTTGAATAAGCTGGACTTGAACCTAGTAAAAAATAAGGGCTTGCCTATGGTATCACTACCTAGACAAGCCCTTTTACTTTTAACATTAATAACTTAATAATCAAGAACTATTTTTCCATCTTCATTTACAATAACATCTTTATCGCTATACATTTCTTTATATAACTGTATAAACTCTGTATAATTACCTCTGAAAATATAATTATGATTAACTATATAAACAGATTTACGAGTAGTAGGTTTAAGAACATTTGCCGTATAAAGAGTTTGAAGTGCTTTATAAAATGTATGAGGTTTAATATCATAATATTCAGTTATAGAACTTTCAGTAAATTCAATAACATTACTCATATAAGACAAATTTCTACATATATAATTAAATAAATGTAAAGCAGCTTCATTAAAATAACGTTCTTTATCAAGAACTTCCATAGCAACGCCAACATAATCTCTACCTTTAATACCAAGTTTATTAATATTATAAGTAGTATTAGTAATAGATATAACTTGCATAGCATCCATAACTTCAACAGTTTTATTAGTATCATAAACAGTTGGAGCTATATTACTAGCAACTTCAGCAATACGCTCTTTTTGAGAATCAACAAATCTCTTAATAAGTTTAGTATTAAAACGATAAGTAGCCATAAAAATAATTTTAAATTTAATATTATATTCACTTTTAACTTCAACAAATGTACGAAAAATATTCCTCTTAGGGACATAGTTTCTCAAAAAAATTATGTTAAATATGCCTTATAGGGGCAGTAAATATTTTTATAACTACTTGATTATCAATAACAAAAAATGTTAACCCTATCTAAGATATATACGATAAGAAGTCTGTCCATTAGCAATATCTTAATTAAAACCATCATCATTATTACCAATAACACACATAAGAATAATAAAAACTATAATACCAACAACAAATAGTTTTCCACTATACTTATCCATAGCTTCACTATCACTAATATTATTAGCAACTGCTAATAGTTTAACACCACCAAATATAATTCCAATAAGAACAATAAATGCAACCATAATTATAATATATTTAAGTTTAACAATAAGATAAAAATAAACCTCAGTAGTAAGACTAGCTTATCTACCGAGGTTTCAGTCATGCCAACGACTATAAGTTTAAGGATTAGTAGAACGCTCCGCTTCGCTACGCTCAACTCCCCGTGGAGGATGGAATAGACTAGTATTCATTCAATCAATATAATCATTATCATTAATAACTATACTAATATTACTAGCACAACTACCATTCCATCCTCTACGGGGAGTATAGCGAAGAGTGCGTAGCACTCGTAGCGGTTCCAAGCTAATCATCAAATTTAATAAAGCCAGCTCTATTAGAGCCAGCTTTAAGTATAACATATAAACCATTAGCATTAATACTATTTACTTTTTTAGTCCATATTTAGCCCATTGAAGAACAAATCCAAGACCTTCCCAAATTTTATCTTCAGCTTTAATTCGAGCATAATTAGAACCAACATTTAAATCAAAGTTTTCAGGTTTTACACAAGCTGCTTGACCATGAACTTCAAATCCAGTAAGACAAGTAAGAGTAATATTAGTTGTTTTAGTACCAACTTTTACATTTTCAATATCTTTAATAAATCTCTTAATATCATTCTCTTTAAGAACATCTCCAGCAGGGTCTTCAAGTTTATAATAAGCTTTATCAAACTCTTTAGCAGTACTCCAAGATTTATATCCATCTGGATAAGTTACTTCATAACCATCTTCTTCAAAAGAATGATTACCAATTCTATAACCTTTGTCATTTGCTTCACGAGCTGTCATAGGAACAGCTTCAATCATTTTAACTCCAATAAATTTACTCATAGTTTATTCTTTTTCAAGTTTATTAATAATATCTTTAATATAATCACTAGGAAAACTACCTTCAAGTCGAGCTAATTCTTTTCTTTTATAATCATTATCGACTTTAGTAATAACAGTAGTAGGAAATTTAGTAATTTCTTTTCTTAGAATATCATCTAGATTTGTATTACGAATATTAAGAGTAATATCACAATTAGCTTCATTAATAGCATCAGTTATATTTTTAATTGCTATTTTACAAGCATCACAACCATCTTTAGTAAAACAATCAATACGTATCATAACACAATAGCATTATTTTTAACAGCTTCTTTAATAGTATTAGGAACTCTAAGAAGAGTATTCTTAATCATTTCAGTAGTAAGACTATCAGAATATACATAAGTAGCATAAGTTCTCCAACTATCTTTAATTACAACAGCAAATTTGTTAGGATTATCAACATTAGTTTGAATATATTCTACTTTAGTATTTTGATATTTCCACATCCAAGCAATAGCATCGGCACACTTAGCACGAGTTATACAATCATGTTCATCAATAAACGCTTCAACAAATATATTATTTGTTTGTCTTGTAGGTTCATCTCCAGTAAGATAATTAATATCATTACGAAGTTCTTCCCAAGTAACAGAATTACTATATCGTTTATATTCTGTATCATCTCGATATATAATACAAGTAGGATATTCAGTAATATTCTTACCAGCAACAGCCTTTTCAAGTATCATATCTTCAAGAATAAGATGGTCAGGAAGATTTTTAAAATTACATTGAACATTAGTACCAAATAAAGCTATATCAATAGCTTCTCTCATAGCTTCTGTTTTATCTTTATCAGCACTTTTATAATAAAATTCAATTTTAACCATAGTATTCGTATAATATAATGAGAATTTATAAAATTAGCTATTTTAAAGCCCTACATTGAATGATATTCATATCGTGATAGATTAATCACAATAACAATTAAAATTCAATGTAGGGCAAAAGAATCATATCTATGACTTTCCTAGCAACTTGCGAAGATACTTTCTAATAGTGTAATCGCTTTGCACACCACGTAGAATATCACCATCACAATAAGCAGTAGGAGCATCACCAATACCAGCACTACGCGCTTCTTGTCTACCAGTATCAGTATATAGATTATGCCTAATAAGATTAAACCTACCGGCAAACTCAGGTAGAGCAAGAGCTTTGTGAAGCCTTTCTTCAAAAAGTTTACTAACATTACAATCAGGTAAATAAAACAAGATTAACTTTTTCATAGATAAACTTCATTACCTTCAACTTTAGCATCACTAAAATGACTTTTAAAACTTTCAACACTTCTACACCATAAAGGTTCAAGTCCATCAACTTTATAAATAACAGCAGGAATCCATTCACCTGTATCTGGATGTTTCATTTTAGTAATACTAATAATTATATATTCATTAGACGTTTTATTATGAATATAACGAGCACCAACTTTAAGCTTTAGCTGCTCCTCCTGTTCCTTCTCCAAATCCTTTGTTTCCACGTTCACTTTCTCCTAATTCTTCAATAGATTCAACTTCTTTCCAACTAATTCTTTCAGCACTATTAATAATTAATTGACAACATCTATCTTTACCATCACAATTATATGGTGGAGTAGAAACTTTAGCAAGTATGTTAGTCATTGTAGTTCTAACACTATTAAGTTTAAGTCTAGCATTACCAACCATACTATCAGGTAAATGCATATGTTCTCTCAACTTATCAACTATTTCAGCAAGAGTAGATACAGCATGAACTAAATCTCTAGAAGTACGATTCTTAAAAATAATAAGAAGTTCTCCACGATAACCCCAATCAAGAGTACCAGGAGCATTAGGCATATAAAAGTCAGATTTAGTAAGATTACTTCTAGGACGTAAAGACATTTCATTAGGTTCACCATTAGCATCATTTCCAATATTAAATGCTAAACCTGTATGATAGATAAATCTATCTTTATCTTTATCATATTCACAATGAATAGGATAAACATCCATACAAGCATCACCTTCTTTACCATAAGCAGGTAAAATAGGTTGAACATTACAATACTGTTCTACATCTACAACATCTCCACTAAGAAGTTTAATCTCTTCCAGTTTAAATACTTTTACTTCCATATATAATTAAATTATTAAATTAAAGAGCTTCTGCAAGTGCAAAAGCATTTTCTATTTTTCTTGATTTATCACCATAACAAATACTATCAAATCGCTTAGTACCTTCAATATTATCTATATTAGAATAATATCCACTAATAGCATTAACTGCACCCCAAGCTGTACCAAGAATATCTCTTTGACCTGGACCATCAAAATAATAACTATAAGTATCAGAAATAACATTCATTTTTCTACTACTTATTTTACTATCAGTTAAAGCTAAACCACTACGATAAACAATATCTTTAATAGTATGTCCTGTATCTTTTAGACGTTGAATTTCATCACTAGTAAGAAGATTTTCTCCAATAAATTGAATTACATCTTCATCAGTAACTTTAATATTAGCAAGTAAATTACAATATTGACCAAATTCTTCAGATTTAATTTTACTAATTCCAAGTATTTCTTGTGCAACAGAAATCTTATTATGAACACTAGTTGTATGTCGAAAACTAACATAATTACTACTAGTACGAATAGCAGCATTAAGAGTATTTTGACAAATAACTCTAATAGGAGTAAATAAAATTTTAACTCCGCCACTACCATCATGAGTATTAGTAAATACTAGATAATTTTCAACAGGGTCACCTTTAACAAGAATATTATTAGGAAGTTTAGCACTTACAAATATTCTCTCACCATTTCCCCAAAATCCAGCAGTTTGCCAAATAGCAGAATTTTTACCAATAGCGTCATCAAAGAAATTAAAAGCATCATTATTTTGAACAATAGTATATTTACTTTTAACAACACCTAAAGGAATATTGTAATCAGTACGATAGGTAGCAAAGGCGTTATCACACTTACGATAAATGTCAGTACCAAAAACATGAGCGCCTTCTTTTTGTTCTTTAATAATTCTGTCAAGTTCTTCATCAGTTCCAGTAAGTTTAATAGGCATTTTACCAACTAGTTCACATTTAGCTACATTAAAATTAAGTCCAGCTTTAAGCATAACTTCTTTAGCAGTAGCACAATCTGATACATCAATAGCACCAGAATAAGCCCAAGGTTTACCTTTTACTTTATACATATTATTTATGACTTATACGTAACATAACACTTTCAATATCTCTAACAGCTTGGTCTTTATTAACACCATAAGTATCCATATACCATTTTATTAATTCTTTTACTTTTTCTTCTAGTTCCATAATTAGCAAGATTAGTAGTGTTGACTCCCCGTGGAGGATGAACTTAATTCTGTCCTCTACGGGGAGTATAACCAAGTTATTTAATAATAAGACTAGTATTCTCAACAAATTTAGCTATACTAATATCTCTACCATCATTAAGAATATTCTTCATAATAGTTTTATTAACACTGCTGCTTCTAGTCATTTCATGTTGATGATTAAAGAAAGTATTAAGTAAATCAAAATTAATTTTATTAGCTAAATCACCAACAGGTTTTTCAATCTCAAATTTAACTTTAATACAATCTAAATCATCAAGCGTAAAATAACCCCCAGTTTCTTCTCTAAGTCTAGCAGATTGTTCAGGATATCTTTCAGTAAATTTATCATTAATTTGTTCAAGAAGAACATTTCTACTAAATGAGAAATTACTATCAATCATATCATTATCCCAAAGAGATTGTAAATGTTCAAGAACTAAATCAATAAATATTTGATTAAGATTTTCATCAATTTCAACACATTTACTATTCTTAGTATAGAGTTTACTATCAACTAGATTAATAACTTTATTACCAGACTTACCTAAATCTCCATAAGCAATAACAGCATCAAGCATAACTCCTTTAAGTCTTTCAGCATTGTTTTCTTTAGTTTTACGAAGAACAGCTAATCGTTGCTCTTCTTTTTTACAAGATTCAGCTTCAAGATTAAGTACAGTATATGCTTTACGATAACCATCAAGTTTAGATTTAAGATTATCTTGTGTAATAGCAAGGCGTTCTTCAAGTTCAGGAGTTAATTCACCTCCATTTTCTTCTAACTCAAGAAATATATCCTCAAGTTCAGCAGTAATATTATAAATATTTGCCATTATTTTCTGCGTTTAGGTATATTATAAGCAGAACGATAATAAGGATTTAAATAACCAAATAAATGAGTATAATCATTAGCAGTCATTTTACCTGTATTAGTTCTATATTTATAAATAGCTTCAGTATATTTCTTCCATAGTTTTTTACTTAAACCAAGATTACCAACAAATCCACCATTTTCAAATACAATAGCTTCTGTATTTTTAGTAGTTCTAAAACGGTTATTAAAACCATAAAATCTTCTTCCCATAACTTTAATATTTAAATAGTTAATAATTTATTTATTATTTCTCATTTCTTCATCTTTAATTACTTTAAGAACAACAATATTACATAAAAGACCATAACAAAGATACTTATTAAATACACAATTAGGACAATTTCCAATATATTTATTTTTAACATATTTACATAAAAGTGTTACTTCTTTATCATCTTTACACCTAATTGTAGTATAAAGAAATTCTTCACCATCATTTAAATCATCAGTGAAATTAGTACCACTATAATCTTCAATATGAAAGTGTTTAAGTTTATCAATCTCTGAAGTCATATCCAAGTTCCATTAAATTATTTCTAATCATACCAGCTATAAGTCGGGCATTAGGATGAGGAGTACCAGTAGTACCATAATAACGTAAATCAATAATATGGCGATACTCATCAATAGAATATGTGTAGATACATCTAGTAGCAGTATCAAGAGGAAGTTTACCACGAGCATCTTGACGATGTATTTTATATTTATCTACAAGAATTTTATATTCTTCAAAATCTCTTTTACATCCATTAAGATAAACATTCATAGCTTCATCTAAATCAGCATTATTATCATTATTAAATAATTCAGCTTCTTTTTGACTTATCCAATGAGGTCTACAAATACTTCCATCTTCATATACATATCGGGTACTCATTTCAGCAATACTATTAGGACTAACGCGGTTTAATTCACGAGAAGTACTAATTTGTGTATCAACACAAAAAGTATATCTCATCATATGAAATCCTATTTCAGTATTACAAAAATCTTCAATAGGAACAATATATTTAGATAGATAACCAAATTGTGTTTTATGGTCTAAAACCCAATTACCATTAACAGTTATATAATAAACATGTTTTTCATAATGATAACTAAAACCAATAGTATTAGCATAATTAATAACAATAGTTTCTAAAGTTTTATCACTATCATTAGCTATTATATAATAAGTTCCATGACGAAACATACTCCAATGTTCACTATCTATAAGTCTTTTAATAGTAGCTTGATCATTACCTATTTCTCTACCATAACAAACTCTTGCGCATCTAGCAACATGAGCTTTAGCATCACCTCCTTGTTGCCAAAGTTCAACTTTAGGTTCAATTATTTTCATTTTCTTGATTATTATAAAAATCTTTAACTACATTTCCAAACACACTATAAAAATGTTCTTTAGGTATAATATTAATAGGCTGTATAGAATCAAGCTCTTTAAAAAACTCTTTAAGACCTTTATTTCTAATCCATAAAGTATCATAAGTAGCAGTTATATAATTATCTTTATCCATGTCACAAGCTATAAAGCAAGTTTCACTATCAAGCTTATCTATACATTCTTTACATACAATAGCCTCAGCTATTTGTTTACTCTTACTAGCATCTTCTTCAACAGAATTTCCAAGTGGAGTATAACCAATAACTTTACCACAACATATACAAACTCTAGCAAGAGCATTTATACCAAAAATAGGATGTAATTTCATACCATATAATCAGTTACAAATTTAAGAACTTTATAAAAAAGACCAACAAGAGTACCAGTATTATCAATAACATAATCATCTTGAGAAATTTTAATTTGTTCACTTTCATGATTATTATTATTAACTCTTCTATCTACTCTAATTATTTTTCCACCATAATATTTAATAGCCATACATTCATCTTCAAATCTAGCATCAGCTATAATACATTGTCCTTTACTGTTTTTTATATCAAATACTTTATTCATAGTGTAACGAATAAAAGCTTCATGCCAAAAATGATTTCTAATAACATTAGTTCCATAATATTGAAGAAGAGCTCTAATTTTAATAGAAACATTATTATTTAAAAGAAGAAGTGTAGATAAATTATCATATTCTAATACAGTATTAATAACACAGTCTATATCTTTAATATTAGTAGAAACAATACCAGTCTTAAAATTATAATAATAATTTTCTTTAATATCTTGTCTATCAAGAAGTTTACGGTCAATATTACAAAATGCAGCAATATCATCTTTAAGTTTATCAGCAAAATGAATAATTATTTCATCATTTTCAACAAACCCATTTTTATGATAAAGAAGCCAAGTATCATAATTAGCTTTCATAATACCATCATGAAGGATATAACTAATCATAGAAGCAACTGTATCTTTTCCACTTCCTTTAAATCCTTTAATACCAACAATAGTAACTTTATTAATACTCATAGTAATTTGTTTTTGTTTATCAAGACAAATATAAAAATATAATAGGAATTTACTAGTAATAATGATGCTGAATTTAATGTTAAATATCATAGTGAGAATGATGCATTTTAAGGCTCATTATGACATGCAAATCTTATCGTGATAGATTAATCATTCTGATATATAAAATTGAATACAGGCAAAAAGAATCATGTCTACGAGCGTGTTCTGTATAGTTTTAGACCTCGAACAAATAGAAAAGCCTAGCACACCATATTATGTACTAGGCTTCACCTTAATCAATATCTATATTATAAATAATACAAAAACCATTACGTTCTTCTACAAATTTAACATTAATATTAAAATCATCTTTAGACACAACAAAAGCATTACGCAATCTTGTATCGAGAAGTCTAATAACTATATTAGGAATATATAACTTAAATCCAGTATTAGCATCTCGAATAATAGGAACACTATTATTAATTCTATTATCATTATACAAAATCACATAAAGGTCATTACTTTTAGTTATCTCATTATATCTAACAGCAAAATTATAACTTTTAGCATCATAATTAGTAAATAAAACAATAGAATTATAATAACAACTAAAATAAGATTTAGTTCTATCAAAACTATTATTCTTAATTACATTATAATCTAGTATCTCCATTTATAACAACAGTTTTAATATGAAATGGAACTCTAGCAACGCCACTTCGTTCACCATATTCTATATGAACAGTTCTACCAATATAAGATTGAGAATCGAATAAAACTTCTTGTTGAACAATATGACTAGTGCTTAAACGAGTTTCAAACTTTTCATTATTAATATCATTTTTACAAAGAAGAATAGGTAAATCACGTTTCTTTTCTTTATAAATATCAAGAATTATAAAATCTCCCTCAGCAGCATCTTTAAACTTCTCCATATAATTAGCTCTACGCCTACCATATTGATAATCAGTTTCGGTATTACGAAGTATAAGACCTTCAAAACCTAGATTAATAAATTCATTTCTAGCTTTAATAGCTTTATCATCATTATCAATATATATATTAGGAAGAATAATCAATCGTTCTTTATTATTATAATGTTCTTCAATATTATTAAAAGAAGTAGAACTTTTAATATGATAACGATACATATTTCTATGAGCTTGGTTACCTTCCATCATAATATCATAACACCAAAATTGAAGAAGTTTATTTTCAACACAATTAGCATCTTTAACAAAATGATTAATTTGATTAATAGTATAACCCGGAAGATAAACTTCACCATCAAGAGCAACATACCCATCAATCATATCCCTGATAATATTTGCAGGAATAACAGAAAGAAGATAATCGCTAAGATTCTCCAAAGTATTCCAAATAATGCCTTCACGACTTTGGAAACGAAGCCTAACAGGTTTAAACATATCATTTTGAGTATAAGCAGTAACAATACAACGTAGACCATTAATCTTATACTGACCATACATACAACTGACTTTTTTCCAAACATTACCATTATACCTTTTAGCAAGCATTGGAAGTAGAAGATTACTGTTTCCATTACTAAGGTCTTTAGGTAGATAAGTATTTAGAAAATTAAATAGAGTATCATTATCTCCATCCTCCACGGGGGGTAAACCCTGCATATCACAAAGTTCATTAAGATATGTATATCCTTGTTTAATCTTATCATTATATCTACTTTCAAGTTCTTTTTGACCATCTTTTTGAGTAACAGCATAAACTTCTTTACGAATATTACCTCGAACAAGACCATAAAAAACAGTGATACTATTAGTACCACTGTCAAGTTCAGCCCACCAAACAGTAGGCACACCATTATTATTTCTACGATAAAGTTTATTCATTATGTTCACTTATTTTTAAACCATTAAATGCAAAACTAACAGCTTTACCACCTAGAAGTTTAGCTTTACGCTGAGCAATCGTTTCCTTTTTAGGCTTAATAGCCTTTGCAATACCGGTGCTAACATCAATGGGTTTACCTGTAAAGACATCTTTTGATTGATTAACTCTGCTAGCACTTCTAGTGCGTTTCCTTGGTTCTTTACTATAATATCGTACTGGGTTTCTTCTCTCGAAATCAAGATTTTTTTCATGTATATCAATAATTCTTTTAATAATACTATTACGATAATCAATATAACTTTGAGCTTTTTCTGGATGATGTTCTAGAACAAGATAAAGTTTATCAAGAATATATTCAATACTAGAAAGAGTAATACGATAACCATAATTAATAGTTTGTCTAGGACGAGAACCATCAGGATAAATAGTAGTACAATCTAAATCTTTAATATAAGATTCAATTGCATCAGCCATTGTAGATTTATCAATAGCATAATTAATATATCTAATATCTCTATCATCTAGCTTTTCTTCATATCCTTTTATTATCATAGATTTTCTTTCTTACATTTATAAATAATAATACGAGTTGGTTTACCTATAAGACAATGATTATATTTAAACCATTCAATAATATCAAATGTAGGATAAGTTTTAGCTATTCCTTCAATAAGAGCATAACCTTCTTGATAATTAAAATTACTATGAATAGTTCCACCATTATCAGTATCAAGTAAGCTAAACTTTTTGATATATTCAACGTCATCATTAGAAGATAGATTAATTTCTCCATAACAATAAATATCTTTTTTATCAATACGTTTACCATCTACATTAATACATTCCCATTTATCAAGATTTTGTTCATCTTCTTCAGTAATTGGACGCATAACAGTATATGTAACACCAGCTAAACTTTTAGTATGGCAAAGTATTACTTTCTTCCGTATCCCAAGTAAATTCAGTTTCTTCTCCATAATTATCTTCTATATATTTAACAACTTGTTGAGTTAATTCATTAATAACATTTGTAGAATAACTACTTCTCAATTCGGCAAAATCTTTAACACCAAGTTCTTTAGGAATAATAATAGGTATAATATCATAATCATTCTTAAGAATTACAGCTTCCATAAGACCAGTTCTATCATTATCCATAAGGCTAATAAGAAAACCATTCCGATTAAGTTTACTACGAAGCCAATCATATTCAATTTGACGAAGTTTATAAGTTTCATGTGGAATATTAACAACACCAATAGCCTTAGATTCAAGGGTAGACCCCCCGTAGAGGATGGAATGATTAATACTCTTTAGATAACATTCAAGACTTAATCTATCTTTAGTAGATTTAGTTATAATAATAACGTCATAATTATCTAATTCAAGATTAATAACTCCTTCAATAGTATTACTATTAGTTATAAACTTAACTTCAGTTTTCTTATTTCTATTTGGAAAATACAGTTTAACATTAACTATTCCTCTTTTATCTTGCCCAAGAACGTAACCATAACATAAATCTGTTTTATTTTTATCATAAAAATATTTAGGAATAGGATTAGTTGAACGATTAATATAAAATTGGTCAACAGGATAAACAAAATGAGTATTAAGAAAATTAAGATTAACACCAAATTGTCCCCAATATTTAACATCTAAATTATTCCACGGACGAGTAACAAGTTCAATAATAGGTTTATGATTACGTACATTACTAATAGCCCTAGTAATATTATAATCGTTGTTTTCATCTTTATCTTGTCCATAAATAATATTTCTAAAAGTATAAGCAATATGTTTAAGAACAAATAGAAATTGACTTTTAATAGAAATATCAATTTGCTTATGAACAATTTCAGAGAGTACAGTTGCAGCAGCATCTATACAATCTCCCCACCAATATCCAGCAAAATCTCTTCCTTTAAGTTTATTCCTATTATCATATCTAAAACCAAAACTAGGATGAGTATCTTCACGAAAAGGACTAGATATAAATTCTCCTGTATCTATACAATGTTGTATATCTTCAACACTAATTCCAGTATAAGTACTAAAAATAGTAATTTGACTAACTTTAGAGAAAATATAATCTTTAGTTAAAATAGTATTACTAATATTTCTTTTCATAATATTTCTAATTTGACCTTTATCGTGAACATATAAAAAAAGAGGACTAGGTACTAAAATAGTACCCAATCCTCTTACATACAACTATTTAACTAACTTTAATTTTTTAAAATGGCAAATCTTCTGTTGGATTAACAAAAGCACCAGCAGCATCATTACCACCACCAAATGGACTAAAATCTCCACCGCCATTAAATCCACTAACAGGATTTATAGGAGTAGCAGTTTGAACACCAGGCATTACACCAACACCAGGCATAGCAACATTTGGCTGTTTAGCTTGTTCGGCAGATTTTTGATAAACAATACTTTCTTTATAAGGGTCAATATGCAAACTAGGAGCAGATTGTTCTTTATAAAGTTCAATAACTCCATCATTGATAAATGTAGGAAATCCTAAATCACCAAATGAAGATTTACTTCCAACAACAGCACGCCATTTACCATCATTCTTAACGAAACGAAGAAGCTTCATCCAAATAGTAATAGGTTTACCTTTAGCATCATTATAAACAGGTTTACCATTATTGTTAAGTAACTTAACATAATTTTCAAACACAGTCTTATAACCAGCTATAACTTCTTCAGCCTCAACAGGTACATACTGCATATTTTCATCAAAATCTTCAAAAGGCAAAGTAAGAGCATCAATTTCTTCTTCTGTTAAATCACGACCTTTAAGAACAAATACATTATATATATGTTTCATAAAGCGGAAAATGTTATCAACTTTCCAAGCACCTTTACCGCCGGGAATAGTTTCAACATTACTTTCAGCAGGAAGAAGACGTTGAGTTACATAACGACGTTCATTGATATTTTCATGATTACTAGCAAAAGTAAATGTAAGATAAGGAATACTCATACCAGCAAATGAAGGCATACCTTGAACATCATCTTTCAGTGTAGCCCAATCAACTTTAACATCTTCAAGATGGCCAATAAACAAGCCATTAGCTTTATTACAATCAGTACGTTCATCAAACTTTTTACGAGTTACATCACGTAAATCATTATTAATACCTCTACCTCTACGTTTTTTAGGAGTTTGTACTTCTGCATTAGCAGTTTGTTCAGCACTTGCTACAACAGTAGCTTCATTCTTAATTTCTTTTTCTGTCGACATAATTAAAGTAATTAAAAGAATTATTAGATAAAATAAGAGCTGCACTATTAGCAATACTAACAATGCAGCTCTATGTTCAAGATACTATATTTCTAGGACGAAGATTTGATTATTCAGCAGTTTCTTCTTTTTCAGCTTTCTTACCGATACGAATAGGTTCTTCATCTTTATATTCGGTAAGCATTGCAATCTTAACAACAATATCTTTATGACCGTTATTAACAACAGCTTCTTGCAAGTTGTCAATATCTACTGTATAAACACGATTTTTAGAAGTAGCTTCTTCATCAGTCATATTAGCTTTCAACTGTTTCCAAACATTAGAATCAGTAAAGTTAAGAGTTACACCAATACCAGACAAAGCAGCAGTATTAGCACATTTAGAACCTTTAACTTTAACAACTTCATCACCTTGAATACAGCTAACCAAAAGTTCTTTCTGTTCATCTTCGGTAATACCTTCACGACCAAGAGCAGCTTTAAGTTCTTCATTAGAAGAAGATAAAGCACCTTCAAGAGTTTCTTGGAAATAAGTATTAACATACTTAATTTTATCATTCTTAGTCATACGAACACGAGTAGTGCAAGGATTACCATTCTTATCTAATTCAGCAATACCTTTAGCCAAAGCCCAAATATCAAATTCAGCATGAACAGCCATAGCAGCTTCGGGAGATTCAATATCCAAACCTTGTTCTTCACAGAAAGCAACAACTTCGGGTACTTTATTGATAATAGCATTATCAATATTTGCACAGTTATTAATGAACATTACATATTCACCATGAGCAATGCCGAGAGCTTTAGAAACTTGGGCAGTCATACGGAAACTACCGGGAGTAGAAACAACTACCAATTCAGGTTCTTCACTAACTGCTCTTTGACCAGCATTAACAATACCCATACCAAAACTCAAACCTTTCTTAAAATCTTTCATTTTTCTTTCAATTTAAATGTTAATAATATCAGTCATACGACTGTTTTGTTTAATAATAATTTCTCTAATTTGTTTATGTTATTGAATTTCAGTAATATCAATAATATCTTCATTACTCAAATCAATACCTTGCATAGTCTTTAATTCTTCTGTGCTTAAACAGCCCATAATTAAATCATTAGCAATTTCACGAGCACCATAAACAAATGCTCTATGACTTATCATTATTTTAGGATATTTCTTATAAGTATCTTTTTCAAAACATCCAGCAACAATAGCATCTTTATAAGTAAACTCACCAGTAGCAACCATATTACGTTCTCCAATTTTACGATAAAAACGATAACTAGTAATATAATCAATAGGAACAGCAGGTATTCTATAAACAGGAACTTTACCAGTAGAAGCAATTTGTTTAGCTTCATTAGTATTAGTAGCTATTTCAAACTTACCATTAAGTTGATATTCTTTATATATATTACCATTATAATCTTTATAGTATTTAACAGGATAAACATATATATGTTCATGGTCTTTATCTTCTGCATTTTTAGTTTGTGCCTCTTTGGGAGTAAGACACTTAATACAGTCAGATGGAAGTTTATCTTCATCATAAGCATTAAAGCCATCTGTATATTCGTACAGAGCGCGATAATTATCTACTTTTTCCCAACTCACGCTGCCTTTGACAAGTAATGCCTTAATAATGTGAACATCAACACCTGTTTTACCTTGAACTACATGAATATGTTCAATGCAAGTAGAAAATGGAAGTCTAAGGTCTTTAGCTCTCATTGCAATAGCAAGACCATCTTCAACAGACTTAATACCACATTTATCACTACGCATAACACGTTTGATAAATACTTCAAGACTTGCAATTTCAGCTTCACTCATATAATTAAGCTGATATGGAGCAACAGAATGTTGAACACCATGTTGTTTTTCAACACCACTATTACTAACAGCAACAGTAGTATCATTAACTTTAACTTCTTTATCTTCGTCCATTCTATCAAAGAGCGATTTTGATTACACAACAAATGTAACTATTATATTTATACTAGCAAACAATATCATCAAAATTTTGAGCACTAATATCAGAATTAACATTCTGTATAACTTCATGGTTAGCCGATAACTTTTCCTTTTTAAGACTTGCTTCTTCAATAGTACCAGCTATATAAAGTTTATGTACTTTAAGTTTTGATTGACTACAATTAACATTATTATAACGATAGATAAGTTCATCTATGGTATCACATAAAGGTGAGGTTAAAATCCATTCGTCTACGCTTGTTTCTAGGCTGTCAGTTGAATTATTTTTTATAGATAATACTCTTAATAAGCCATCATTAAAAGACTTCAAATTCAGCGTGGAAATAGCCTTAGATTTGATTGTTCGAACAGTCCCTTTCTTGCTTCCAGACTTGTACAAAACAGGAATACCATTATCATCAACTAGAACTTTATCCTCAATTTTATCATGATAATCACCACAAATTTCACCTAATTTATCATTAATATATTTAGTTACAGTAGCAGCATATTCACCTCTCTTACTAATAATAAGAAATCGTTTATCAGGATTATCTTTAATAATTTCAACTATTCTTTCTAGCTTACAAACATTATCAGAACATATAAGCATACGTTCACGAACAATATTATAAAAAGTCTTAACTCGTTCAGCAAGAACAAGAGGATTATAACATTCATCAATTTGTTTACTAAAAGGATTAGTCATATCCATATCAGCACTCCATCCATTATATTCAGCTATTTCTGTAATATATTGAATAGCACTACGTCCATCTTGAGTACCATTTCGAGCACATTTAATATTATCAAGATTACCAAATACTTGAATAGTCTGAGTAATAAATTCAGTATATTTATCGTAATTAGCAATATCATCTTGATTAACAAACAAAATTGGCTCTCTGTATTCCTCTACGGGGAGTATAGCTCGCATACCACTAGAATTTAGAATATTATTAATAGGTGGAATATTATTATAAATCTTAGTTAATGTAGAAGTATCAATAGTTTTTTCAGTTAGAATCATAAGTTTAAATCTAGCATGATTAAAAACTGTATTACAAGATAAATTCCATTCGTTAACTCCAACAACAATAGAAATATCATAACTATAATTATATCTACTATTAACATAAGTATGAGTAAGAATATTAATAGTATCTATATTTATATTATGATTTTTAAGACCATCAACAATTTCAGTTCTTCTTTTCCAATTATCTGTAACAATAAGTATTTTAATATTATCATTCTTATTTCGCATAAGACTAATAATTCTACTTATAATTTCACAATAATCAACAGGTGGAACACAATTAATAGTTCCAATACCTTTATATTCTTTAGAACCCCATTTATTAATTAGTCTATCATAAGTTTCTTCAACTATATTTCTCATCCAAAATCATCTTCATTAAAAATAGGATTATACATACCACTATATTTTTTAATTTTACTTTTACCTTTACCTTTAGGAGAAATTTTAAGTTTGATAGGATTAATAATCTTCATAGCTTCTTGATAATAAAATTTAAAATTAATATCTCTAAGAGAAATATCTTTATCATCAAGACTATTAATAACTGTTACAACAGAACCAGCTGCCATTCTACTACGAGAACCATTATCGTTATGAACTTTCTCAATAATATAACCTCTATTAGAAACATAAAATCGAACATATCTTTGGCAAACAACATGAGTAACTTGTCCATTTTCAATCTTAGTTTCTTCTACATGAAATTGTCTACCTACATTTTGAGTAAGACAAAAGTCAAGAATATTAGTAGCTTCTTGAAGAGTATCCATTACAGGTTTGTTCTTTAGAAAATAGTTTTCAATAGCTTGAGCAACAATAGGCATAGAATAACCTTTAGTTAAATCTAAAGAATACATCATAGGATTAAGAGCGCCTTTAGATTCAAGTTTAAGTTTATGTACACCATTTTTAATAACTCTAAACTGGCTAAGATAATTATTCACATCTCTGCTAATTAGACAATTATAATAATCTGTATCAAACTTAAGTTTAGTAATATTTTCCCAAGTATCTTTAATACGATTATAAATGTCAATATCTCGTTTATAAAGTTTAATAACAATACCATCAGTATTAGCACTTAATACATGAATAT
>OCRP01000107.1_pt1 | contig 99518 bp, 91 predicted proteins | sample 1538871 | NCBI WGS metagenome assembly OCRP01 (sample SAMN04571731, study PRJEB22368) | human gut metagenome | biome: human gut; material: stool | host: Homo sapiens | place: Luxembourg | collected 2012-09-20 | reverse complement strand
ATAATTACATGAGTGTAATATGATGCACATGTAGGATTAGTCAAATTCCAGTTTGTCGATGGTTGTCAACTAGGATAGTGTCATAAGCTATTGCTCCGAAAATTTTTCATAACCCGCAAGAAAGTGGTCTTGATAGAATACTTTCATAAAATACCTTAGATTCCATAAGCGAGTGACCTGAAAAGGCCGCTCGCTTTTTTGTTTACAACGAGATTGAAGGGAGGAACGCTATGCCAAGCAAAACCGAAGAATACCTCGCCCTTGCCCAGCGCACAGCCAACGGCTTGACCCGGTATTGGGAAAACTGGACGGACTACCTGACCACTGCATCCCGGCTGTACAAGTACAGCTTTGCAGACCAGCTCATGATCTACGCCCAGCGGCCTGATGCCACTGCCTGCGCCAGCTTCGACATCTGGAACAATCGCATGAACCGCTATGTCCGGCGCGGCTCCAAGGGCATCGCACTGTTAGACCAGTCCAGCAGTGTGCCGCGTCTGCACTATGTCTTTGATGTGAGCGACACCGGGGTGCGCCGCAATTCCCGTGACCCGGAGGTGTGGCAGCTCGGCCCCGATCTGATGCAGCCTGTGTCGGAAATGATTGCCAGAGAGTACGGCGTTTACCATGAAAGGCTCAGCCAGCAGATTTCTGACCTGACGGGCAAGCTGGTGGATTCCTATTGGGACAACAACAGCGGCGACATTCTCGACATCGTTGACGGTTCGTTCCTGATAGATTATGATGAAGCCGGACAGGAGTTCCAGTTCAAATCTGCCGCCGCAATCAGCATCCTGTATACGGTTCTGGAACGCTGCGGCCTTGAGCCGGACGGTCATTTTGACCGTGACGATTTTCAGGCCATCTTCTCTTTTTCCACGCCTGCCGCCGTGTATGCGCTGGGCACCGCAGTCAGCGAATGCAGTCGGGATGTGCTGCGCAACATCGAACGAACCGTAAAAACGACAATCCGCCGCCGCAATGTAGAAAGGAGCCAGTATGAATATGAACAGCAGGAACGTGACCTACTCGACCGTCGGGGACTACCAGCTCCCGAACCTGACCCTGCCCCAGCAGGAGAAAGCACTGGGCAAATACGGCAGACTGCGCCGGACTTACCTGATGAAGCATCGCCCGGTGCTGTACAATTCGATGCTCCTGTCGGGGACTCTGCATCCGCACCTGTTGGAAGTGGAACAGACGGCAGAGAGCCGGATGCAGCAGACCATGCAGGAACTGCTGAAGCAGAACCCGGCTCCGAACAAAGAGCGGCATCAGATGGAGTGGGTGCAGCACATGAACAGCCTGAAAGCACAGGCCGAGGAACTGGTGATGAACGAGCTGATTTACAGCTAAGTTTCTTCGATGTGGCTATTCCCACCGAAGCCGAACAAATTGAATCCATCGACCAAGCGGAGAGCGAAAAATCGCCCTCCGCTTTTGTTTTGTCTCAGGCCGAGATTGAAAATGCGCTGCGGAGAGGTTCCAATGTTGAAGGCAGCAAACTTCGGATATGGAAAATTTATCAGTTGCAGCCTGACCGAAAACTCCGGGCAAAAGCTCTTGCCAACGAATATGCACCGTATGGCCCCGGCGGTTCTTCACACACTTATCTGGACGGAAGCAGTGGTTGGCTTGACCATGACAGCAAGGGTCTGACGTTTGAGCATTATCCCGACCATCAGAAAGTGCTTCTCCGCTGGGATCGGGTCGAAAAATATATTGACCTGATGATTCAGTCTGACCGCTACCTGTCGGACAAAGAAAGAAGAGCCATCGACTTTCCCCTTGAACTGAACGCCGCCAGTGCAGCCGAATACACTGCATTAAAGGCGCAGCACCCGGATACTCTGGTTGGATTTGAAGCTGGCGGCAATTTTATGTTCTATGGAGAAGATGCTGCCAAGGTCGCAAAAGTTCTCAACAGTGCTTTATTTACGAGAGAAACAGCACTGGGCGAAGTTCAGGTCACAGGCTTTCCACCTATCTTATGGGCAAGAAAGTCAAAAGAATTGTGGTCTGCGGGCAATGATGTTTACCTTGCCGGATTGAACAAAGATGGGACTCATCACCAGACTAAACATCTGCACAAAGAGGACTATCTGCCCATCGGCTCCATCATCAATATGGATGGCCGGAAATTTCGGATTGACGGAGTGGATTTTGATAAGGGCAAGGTTTCCTTGCAGGATATGGCACTGGCCGACCTGCGGATGCCAATTTTTCGGGAAGAACCGCTATCTGTTGTCCGGGAATTGTACGAACAGCAGGACGAGGCCCTTGACGCTGCTCCCGAAAAGGCCGTTGATTACAAGGTCGGTGACAATGTTATCGTTGATTTTCCTACCCAAACCATCGAAGGAACAATCGGCTATGTGGGTGAAACGGATGTTCGCATCGACACCAGCGCACAGGGCTATTCGTGGAGCAACGAGGTGCTGAACAAACAGCAGTTCGAGGACAGTCTGCGACGAGATGAGCCTACGTCTGACGAATCACTGGACAAGCTGCCTATCTCTGGGGAGGTCAACGGCGAATGGCAGACATTCCCGGATGCTGCCGTCGCAGACGAAGCCCTGAACGCCGAACCTGTGCCGGAAGCTGCCGGGAATTTCCACATCACGGACGAGCATTTGGGCGAGGGCGGTGCAAAACAGAAATACGCCCGGAATATTGCCGCCATCCGCACCCTGTTCCAGTTGGAGCAGGAACACCGTGGAGCCACCGCCGAGGAGCAGGAAATGCTTTCGCAGTATGTTGGATGGGGTGGTCTGCCGGATGCCTTTGACCCTGACAAGGACAACTGGGCAAAAGAGTATACCGAACTGAAAGGACTGCTCTCCGAAGATGAATATGCTGCTGCCCGTAGTTCTGTTCTGAATGCCCACTACACCAGCCCAACCGTTATCCGCGCTATCTATGATGCAGTCGAAAAAATGGGCTTCCGCAGCGGCAACATTCTGGAGCCGAGCATGGGCGTGGGCAACTTCTTTGGTATGCTGCCGGACACCATGCAGGACAGCCGCTTATACGGCGTGGAACTGGATAGCATCACAGGCCGCATTGCACAAAAGCTCTACCCGGAAGCCAGCATTAAAGTTGCTGGATTTGAAACCACTGACCGCCGCGATTTCTATGACCTTGCCGTGGGTAATGTTCCCTTTGGCCAATACCGGGTAAACGACAAGGCGTACAACAAACTTGGTTTCAGCATCCACAACTATTTCTTTGCCAAAGCCCTCGACCAAGTGCGTCCGGACGGCATTGTGGCCTTTGTCACTAGCCGTTACACGCTGGACAGTAAAGACAGCTCTGCCCGCAAGCACATTGCAGAACGCGCTGATTTACTGGGAGCTATCCGTTTGCCGAACAATGCGTTCAAGGCAAATGCTGGAACAGAAGTTGTCAGCGATATTATTTTTCTGCAAAAGCGTGACCGCCCCATCGACCATGAGCCGGATTGGGTGCAGCTGGGCAAGACCGTGGATGGCTTTACCATCAACCAGTATTTCGTAGACCACCCGGAGATGGTGCTGGGACAGCTGACACTGGAAAGCACCCAGTATGGTCACGATCTGACTGTTGCACCCATTGAGGGTGCAGTGCTGGCAGACCAGCTTGCAGAAGCGGTACAGTATATTGAGGGGCAATACACCGAAGTTGAGGTAGAAACACCAGATATTGCGGATGCCGAAAATGAAAAGCACATTCTCCCGGCTGACCCGGAGGTCAAAAACTTCTCCTATACCGTAGTGGACGGCGAGGTGTTCTACCGGGAAAATTCCGTGATGACACAGGTGGAGCTTTCCGACACCGCCAAAAGCCGTGTGACCGGGATGGTGGAGCTGCGGCAAATCGTCAATGAGTTGATTGACCAGCAGCTAAACGACTACCCGGATGCCGACATTCAGGCTACGCAGGAAAAGCTGAATGCCGCCTACGATGCCTTTTCTGCAAAATACGGCTTGCTGAATGACCGCAAAAACGGCAGATTATTTGAGCAGGATTCTTCTTACTATCTGCTGTGTTCTCTGGAAAATCTGGACGATCAGGGGCAGCTCAAAAGCAAGGCGGCGATGTTCACCAAACGCACCATTCGCCCGGAACGTACTGTCACCAGCGTGGACACTCTCACGGAAGCGCTTGCAATTTCCATCGGAGAGCGTGGCCGGGTGGATTTGCCCTATATGGCAGAGCTGCTCGGCACTCCCGGCGACTATGAGCGAATCACCAGCGAACTATCCGGCGTGATCTTCAAAGATCCTGCCGCCGACCCTACCGACCCCGAAGCGGGCTGGCAGATGGCAGACGAGTACCTGTCTGGCGATGTTCGGGCAAAGCTGCGGATGGCGCAGTTTGCGGCAGAGACCAACCCGGAATTTGCCGTCAATGTGGATGCACTGACCAAGGCGCAGCCCAGAGAACTGGAAGCATCTGAAATTGATGTGCGGCTGGGTGCAACATGGCTGGACCCGGACGTTATCCAGAAGTTTATGACCGAGACTTTCCAGATCCCCTACTATCTGCGCCACGCGGTCAAGGTGCGTTATTCTCCTTATACCGCAGAATGGCGTGTGGAGGGCAAAACGGCTACGGGGCGGGGCGACATTATCTCCTCCGAGACCTACGGCACATCCCGTGCCAACGCCTACAAGATTCTAGAGGAGACCCTGAACCTGAAAGACGTCCGAATTTACGACACCATCGAGGATGCCGAGGGCAAACCCAAACGTGTGCTGAACAAGCGGGAGACTATGCTGGCACAGCAGAAACAGCAGGTCATCAAGGATGCTTTCGCCAACTGGGTCTGGCAGGACCCTCAGCGGCGCATTGCGCTGGTAAAACAGTACAATGAGTTGTTCAACAGCACCAGACCCCGTGAATACGATGGCTCCCACATCAAATTCGTGGGCATGAACCCGGAAATCACCCTCCGGGAACACCAGCGCAACGCCATCGCTCATGTGCTTTATGGCGGTAATACGCTGCTTGCACACGAAGTTGGTGCGGGCAAAACCTACGAAATGGCAGCGTCTGCTATGGAAGCAAAACGGCTGGGACTGTGCCAGAAAAGCCTTTTTGTCGTGCCCAACCATTTGACAGAGCAGTGGGCTTCGGAGTTCCTGAACCTCTACCCTAACGCCAAACTTTTGGTGGCACGGCGCAAGGACTTTGAGACCGCCAACCGCAAAAAATTCTGCGCCCGCATCGCCACCGGCGACTACGATGCGGTCATCATCGGCCATTCGCAGTTTGAGCGCATTCCGCTGTCCTTTGAGCGGCAGGAGCGTATCATTCAGGAGCAGATTGCGGAAACGCTTTTGGCTATCAACGAGTTGAAAGCCAATGCCGGAGAGAATTTTACCATCAAACAGATGGAGCGCACCCGCAAGACGCTGGAGGCCAAGCTGGACAAGCTGCGCGCCGACAGCCGCAAGGATGATGTTATCACCTTTGAGCAGTTGGGTGTCGACCGCCTTTTTGTGGACGAATCGCACTTTTACAAGAACCTTTTCCTCACGACAAAAATGCGAAATATCGCTGGATTATCCACCAGCGAAGCGCAAAAATCCAGCGATATGTTCGGCAAGTGCCGCTATCTGGACGAGATCACCGGTGGGCGGGGCGTGGTGTTCGCCACGGGTACGCCCGTGAGCAATTCCATGACCGAACTGTACACGGTCATGCGGTACTTGCAATACAGCACCTTGCAGCAGAAAAAGCTGACCCACTTCGACTGCTGGGCATCCACCTTTGGTGAGACGACCACGGCCATTGAGCTTGCCCCGGAGGGTACCGGCTACCGTGCCCGCACCCGGTTCGCCAAGTTTTTCAACCTCCCGGAGTTGATGTCCATGTTCAAGGAGGTTGCGGACATTAAAACTAGCGACCAGCTTCATCTGCCGGTGCCGGTCGCAAAGTTTGAAACCGTGGTGGCAAAGCCGTCCGAAATTCAAAAGGAAATGGTGCAGGAACTGAGCAAACGTGCCGCAGATATCCACTCCGGCATCGTGGATGCGTCCGTGGACAATATGCTCTGCGTCACCAACGATGGGCGCAAGATTGGCTTGGACGTTCGCCTGATGAACCCCATGCTGCCGGACGACCCCAACAGCAAGCTGAATGTCTGCGTTCAGAACGTGCTGAAGATCTGGGATGAGGGCAAAGATCAGAAGCTGACACAGCTTTTGTTCTGCGACCTCTCAACACCAAAGAACGATGGCAATTTCAACGTCTACGATGACATTCGCAAAAAGCTGGTTGCCGCTGGGGTTCCAGAAAACGAAATCGAGTTCATCCACAATGCCGACACCGAGGCAAAAAAGGCGGCACTGTTCTCCAAAGTGCGCTCCGGTGATGTACGAGTTTTGCTCGGAAGCACTGCAAAAATGGGAGCGGGCACCAACGTCCAATCGCGGCTTGTGGCGGTGCACCACTTGGACGTAGGTTGGAAGCCCAGCGACATGACCCAGCGCAATGGTCGCATCATCCGGCAGGGCAACATGAATAAGGAAGTCAAGGTGTTCAACTACGTCACGGAAGGGACATTTGACAGTTATTTGTTCCAAACTTTGGAAAATAAACAGCGATTTATCAGCCAAATCATGACCAGCAAATCCCCGGTGCGCTCCTGCGAGGATGTGGACGAACAGGCACTTTCTTATGCGGAGATCAAGGCATTGTGTGCCGGAAATCCGTTGATTAAAGAAAAAATGGATTTGGACGTACAGGTGGCAAAGCTAAAGGTTCTGAAAGCCGACCACCAGAGCCAAAAATTCCGGCTGCAAGACAAGCTGCTGACCAAATTCCCGGCTGATATTCAGGAGACGAACGCCCACATTGCCGGGCTGAAAGCTGACGCACAGCTTGCTGCCGCCCACCCGCAGGGCAAGGAGGAGTTCTGCGGCATGACCATCAAGGGCGTTGCCTACGACGAGAAAAAGACCGCTGGTGAGCGTCTGGTGCTCGCTTGTTCCGAACTGCCCAACGCCGAAGAAAAAGTCATCGGCAGCTATCGGGGCTTTGAACTGTCCCTGCGGTTCGATACCTTCCGCAGCGAGTATCAGGCACTTTTGAAGGGGCAGCGGAAGTACACGGTGCCCTTGGGCACTGACCCTCTGGGCAACATCATCCGTCTGGATAATTCGCTGAACAACTTCCCGGAGCGCATTACCTCTGCCGAAAATGAACTGGCTACCCTGCATCAGCAGCAGACGGCGGCACAAATCGAAGTGGAAAAGCCCTTTCCGCAGGAAGAAGAACTGGCTGAAAAGTCAGCCCGCCTTGCAGAGCTAAACGCCCAGTTGGATGTGGACGAAAAGAGCCATGAGCCGGAACAGGACGAGGAAGAACAGGAGAATGTCTCTCGCCGCCCCTCGGTGCTGGCAGCGCTGGAGGAAAAGTCGGACAAGCCGGAGCCGGTGAAGCCCTTCCGCAGTTATTACGACAAGGACGGTGATGCCCGGTGAGGGAAAAGCGGGACGAGATCATCATTCTGAGAACCACAAAAGCCGAGAAGAACCGCATTTATGAGAAAATGCTGGGCATGGGCATCCGCAGCCTGAGTGCCTATATCCGTAAGATGGCACTGGATGGTTACTGCCTGCATCTGGATTTGAAAGAACTGCGCCGCATGGCGTATCTGCTCCAGATGTGCAGCAACAACCTCAACCAGTATGCCAAATGTGCCAACGAAAGCGGTCAGGTCTACGCCGCTGATCTGGAGGACTTGCGCATTCGGCTCGATGAGCTGATCTCCATTGGCAAGCAGATTCTCGCAAAACTGACCGAACTATAACAATACCCGCAGTTAGATGCTGCGGGTTACATAGATTTACCACTCACTTTCGTCCTCATCAAGCAGAAAATCTTCAAAGTCACCCAAATCATTCGGCACAAACTGCTCTGGATGAAAACGCGCGTTAAGCTGTTCTTGTGCTAGCTCTCGAATCTCTGGCCGCTTGTCATGAGCTTTGTTATGCAACCATTTGACTTGTTCTTTAGAAAGTCTCCATGGTAGAGAAAGCAGTTTGTTTTCAATCATCTGCGTTGAACGCACATCAGGTGGCAATGCGGCGCATTTTTTGCAAATATGTGCCGCATGACCTTTGCCCGAAAACTTTTCATTCGCCTTATACTCACCGCAGACCTTACAATAGTGTCCATGTTTTTTCATATGAGCATTCCTTTCGCCGCCAATTTTATATTAGCATATCAGATTTCAGCTGCAAATCCAACTTGATTTTGAGAAAAAAGGAAGGGGAGAGTGCCGATGGCAGCAACCCGATTGATTGCACTGCACAAAAACAAGGGAAAATCCGTTGCGGCCTGTCTGAAAAGCCGCACGGATTACGCCCAGAACCCGGACAAGACACAGCAGGGCGAACTGGTCAGCAGTTACGAATGCAGTCCCTTGACGGTTGATGAAGAATTCATGCTCTCCAAACGCCAGTATGAACTGATGACTGGGCGCAGGCAGAAAAACGATGTGATTGCCTATCAGATTCGGCAATCGTTCAAGCCCGGAGAAATCACCGCCGAGGAAGCCAACAAAGTCGGTTATGAGCTTGCCATGCGTTTTACAAAAGGCAAGTATGCTTTTATCGTTGCGACCCATACAGACCGGGAACACATTCACAATCACATCATTTACAACTCCACTGCACTGGACAGCACCCGGAAATTCCGGGATTTTTTGTTGTCCGGGCTTGCGGTACAGCGTCTGAGCGATTTGATTTGTCTGGAACATCAGCTGTCTGTTATTGAAATCAAGCCGTACCGGGAACGGCAGAAGCGTACCCTTTACCCACCCAGAGAAAGCAACCGGGATAAGCTGTGCGCCGTAATCGACAATATCCTGCTGAACGAGAAGCCCACAGACTTTGAAGCCTTTCTTCAAAAGCTGGAACAGCAGGGCTATGAGATCAAGCGAGGAAAGCACACTTCCGTCAAAGGCACACGACAGAAACGCTTTATCCGTTTTCGGACGCTGGGCGCAGGGTACAGCGAAGATGAAATCAAGGCGGTCATTGCTAGAGAAGCCGAACACCGTCCGCATCAGAAGCAGCCGCCAAAAGAGCAGCCGTTCCATTTGTTGGTGGACATTCAGGCGAAACTCTCCGAGGGCAAGAGCGAAGGCTATGCACGATGGGCAAAACGCTACAATCTGAAAGAGATGTCCAAGACCCTGATCTTCTTGCAGGAAAATAAAATCGGCAGCATCGAAGAAATGCAGGAGAGAGTAAATGCGGCAACTGCACAATACCATGAGTTGGGCGATTCCATCAAGGCCGCAGAGCAGCGCATGGCGGAGATTGCCGTCCTGCGGGCGCACATCATCAACTATGCCAAAACAAGACCTGTGTATGATGCCTACCGTAAGGCCGGGTACAGCAAAAAGTTTCTGGAAGAACACCGGGAGCAGATCACACTGCACCGGGCGGCAAAAGCCACTTTTGACGAAGCTGGACTGAAAAAGCTGCCAAAGGTAAAAGAACTGAACACAGAATACTCCACACTGCTTTCTCAAAAGAAAGCTGCTTATCCAGCCTACCGCAAGGCGCGTGATGAGATGCAGGAACTGATGAAAGCACAGAAGAATGTAGAGATTTTTTTCACAGAAGAAAAGGCCACCAAGGAAAAAGCGCAGACCCGATAAGCAGAGAACACCGAGGATTCTTCCCATTTTTGGGGGAGTCCTCGGTGTTCTTTTTTGTTATAGAAGCATTTGGCACAAATGCGCAGCCTGCATCCAGCGGATGCGGTGCACAAAGGGTCTGGGACTATCCCAACAAGCATTTTGCAACGCAAAAATGGCATTTGTATATACGAATGCCCTGCTTGCTGGTACAATGTCATCGATGAAACAAAAATAGTTTCATCACAGACGGTTATATGGTTGTGCCGATTTCCAAAACATAGTAATATTGAAGTACTAACTGGGGCTGAAAGTGGCAAAACTGCTTGCTTGGTTTCCATTCAGGAATTACTAACAGCGTAGACCGTCCGTTCGCTTCGTAAAAGATTCAATGTTTTGATTGGTTGGGTCGGCACAACCGTTACCCGTGTCAACAACGCGCCTGTTATTTTTGCGAAGAAGCGAAACTGCCCTGAAAGGAGAGTTGTACCGTGCCTCGATTGACAGAGAAGTTTTCAGCGACTTCTCTTGCATTGTGTGTTTTTTCCAATGCCTGAATCAGAAGTTTTCTTGCTTCATTGTGCAACATTTGAATCGCCTCTTTGACTCAATCTTACACCTTTTGTCAAGTTGTAACTTTATTTGATCGGACTGCTATAGATAGACTGACAACAATCTTGCAAATTTTACTAAGGGAGATTTCAATACTAATGAAAAGGTACAGATAATTTGATTTGCAAAGGTTACATAATACAACATATAACTAAAATTAACAGTCCCTGAGTCGATAACAATTGGAAATTTGAAAAATTCGATGCGCGAACATAGAGACCTTGTATGCAACTGCTGCTCAATGCAAATATCAATCACGGCTCCCGCAAAACCTTGTACAATATGCACAAGGTCGTCAAATGACAAGTGTATTAAATGCCAATGGACAGATTGTTGATAGCATGATATGATATAGAGGGTGAATGGTCAGCGAGAGAATATGTTGACTTTATTTACACACAAAAAGAGTCTGTTACGATGCAGGAGAGATCAGAAGGAGGGCTTGCTATGGAAAACAATAAAAAGAGTCTTGATGAAATTTACCGCGAAGTTGAAACCGATTTGAAAAAAGGTTCTTTTAAGGGCCCCAAATACGAAAAAATAGACATAATGGTTTATGGTGCTGGTGATCAAGAAGCGAATGAGGCGAACAAGGCGGACGAGAATTAGTTGTATAGGTGACTAGTAATATACAAGAAAGGAGGCATCTTGCTGTTGTAAGATGCCTCTGTTTTTATATAATGAAAGTCGTTCATACAGGAGGGAAAAATGTACGAACCAATTGTAGATAAATTTAAATATGTTCCAGAAAGTGCATTAATTGAATTGTGCTTTAAATGCAATCTAAATTGCAAACACTGCGGCTCGAGTTTGAATGCATATAAAAAGAGCAGGAAAGGTGAACCACTAAGTCTTACAGAATTTTATTCCGCAATTGATGATTTAAAAGGCTTGGGAGGAAAACGAATAGGTCTTGTCGGAGGTGAGCCTCTACTATATGAAAATTGGGAAGAGGTGGCAAAATATGCAAGCGACCGCAATTTTTATGTTTCAATGATATCGAATGGGATGATTATTGATGATGAAATGGCGCATAAAATTAAAAAATGTGGAATAGCTTTAGTGGCTTTAAGCTTGGATGGGCCAGAAACATACCATAACGAGTTAAGGGGAAGTCAAATGGCATTTAAAAATGTACTAAAAGCCATAGCATCATTGAAAAAAGAAGGCGTGCAAGTCAACATAATTACAACAATTATGAAAGGAAATCTTCCGCTTCTGCCAGAAATCGAAAAAACAATATCAACAAAAGGGGTGTCGTTCTGGCAGCTGCAACTCGGTATACCAATGGGCAAGCTAAGTGAGCATATGGAGTTTGTAATTGAGCCGAATCAACTTCTTGATGTCAAAAAGTTTATTCTTGAGGCCAAACAACGAAACCAAATACAACTTACAATTGCTGACTCTATCGGTTATTGCTCTCAGGATGAATTGATTATGAGAAACAACTCAAGTACAAATGGTGAAAGAGTATATTTAGGATGCATGGCCGGATGTAAAGCGGTTGCAATAGAATCAAATGGTGACGTAAAAGGATGCTTGTCGCTTCAAAACGAACGTTTTATTGAGGGGAATATACGAGAACGTTCTTTAAAGGATATCTGGACAGATAAAAAAAGCTTTAATTATAATAGGAACTTTAATTCGGAAAGTCTTGGCGGATATTGTTCAAAATGTGTATATGCCAACATATGCAGAGGAGGATGCACATCATTAGCATACAATACATCAGGCCACATTAATAATAACAATTATTGTATGCATATTATGGAGCAAAGATGGTGATTAAAGTATGAAGGCTTCATTGGTTTCACTCCCAATGGCGGATTACTGTATGCCGCCATTGGGCATTTCTTCAATTAAAGGGTATTTGAAGGAACATGGAATAATAAACGTTAAGTGTTATGATCTTAATTTGGAGTTTTTTTACTATGCAGTAAATACCAAACAATTGAGGCGCAGCATTCAATATGATGAAAATCGTTTGTTCTTTTCTGGCGAAGAATTGACTGATAGCTATAGACAATTGCTTCTCGAGTGCTTACTAAATGGAGAGTACTTATGTTCGCATATAGATGAAGCGATTTCTGCTTTAAAAAAGGAAGAAACCTATTACAAATATTCAAAATATGAAATTTATTCATCCATCATCGAACGTTCACTGAAGTTGTTTGGATCAAGATTTTATCCTACATCGATTTCTTCTGCTGTAATATTATTTCAGAAAGGTGAAGATTGTTCCGATGCTATAAAGTCATATATTAACTATCGCGAGCAGAACCCGCTGATTGAATTTTATCATAGTATATTGCCTTTAATTATTCAAGACGATACACAATATGTTGGAATATCTGTAAATTATTCTGGTCAAATTATCCCTGCAATTACTTTGGCAGCATTAATAAAGAAAGCCTTTTCTCGTGTGAAAATAATTTTTGGCGGTTCGCTGTTTCCAGCATATGCAAATAAAATAAGCGCATTAAATATCTTTGCTGAATATTCTGATGCATTGATAATTTATGCCGGTGAGTATCCATGGAATAATATAATAGAATACGACACCCTAGATTATATTCCTGGGTGTATGCGTAGTAATGGGCATTCATTCATCCATAACAATCTTCCCCTTCCACAAATCAAAAGGGCTCTGCCGGACTTTTCTGATTATTCATTGCAAAGATATCTCGTTCCTCATAATATATTACCATACGCCATGTCAATTGGCTGTTATTGGGGAAAGTGCAGCTTTTGTGGATATCAATCTTACAAAGATATATGTGTAAAAAGATACGCACAAAATGATATCGATTTAGGTAATTATGTTTTTGATGATTTGTACAGGCTTTATAAAATTTATGGTGTAGAAAATTTTTATTTTGTCGATGAAGCCATGACAGCTTGGATTGGAAAAATTATCGCAAAGAGAATATATGAAAGCGGATTGTCGTTTCATTGGTACTCCGAATTCCGTTTTGATTCTTTTCTCAATTATTCATATTTGAGTGAAATTAAAAAGGGCGGTTGCTCTTTGATGTTTTTTGGCCTCGAATCGGGCAGTGACAAAATCCTAGGCAAAATGCAAAAAGGGACAAACAAAGAACGCATATCACAGATTTTTGATTATTGCAGAGAGCTTAAAATCAAAACTATGCCAATGTTCTTTTTTGGGTTTCCTGGCGAAACTTATGCGGATGCAATTGAAACCATAGAATTATTGCAAAAATATAGTGACTCAATCCAACATATTGCAATGGGTACTTTTGTGTTGCTTAAAAACATTCCTGTATATCAAGATGCAAATTTGTTTGGAGTAAAGATAATTCATCGAAACGGAGAATTGTGCCTATATGATAATTATAGTGTTTCCAATGGAATAACTCCATTACAGGCCCATGATATAACTGACTATGTATACAGAGATAAAAATCTGAAAAGATACTTTGACTATGAGTTGTTATCCAGGAATCATCTTTTGTTTCTGCCATTGCGGAGAAACGATAATGAACCATGTGACATTGTAGAAGATGCACTTTATTCAATGAATCCATCTTGTAATATTTTTCATGGTAAATTCATTCTGGGTACCGGCGAAATATCTGACAGAGTGTTTAACTATCTCGTTGATGCATCGAAAAACTCGTTTTATACGCTTTCGGATGAAATGTCTGAATTTTTTGAGAAAAATCATTATTTCAAAAAATCGGATTTTGACATTCAGGATTTTAGTGTAGAGATTTTTCGCTATTTTATTAATGAAGGTGTAATAGTCATACATGAAGACAATTAACCATCACAGACGCGGCTTTTTGGGATGCACATTCAAAGCTGAAAAACAAAATGTAAAAGTAAAGGAGGTTTATTTGAATGCCTCTTTCTTCAAGCAAGAAGATACAATTTATTCTATCCAAAACGAACCGATAGAATCGATGTATCAATTGGAAGCAATAATAAAAAAGTACCATGCGGGGGATTCGCTGGATATTACTGTGGTTAGAAACGAAAAGTACATCTCACATAATTGCATCTTATACGAATATCCTCGTGAATCTTCAAGTCTTTTTGACATTGAATATGATTCATTTATATACAAAAATTTGTTTATAGAACTTCTGATTACAAAACCTAACGATAATGATTTTGTCCTTTTTTTATTGCAAGGCATTGATTGCTCAACAATTGATACTCCATTATTGAGTAAAAACACGTATCGAGATTTAATGTATAGCTTGAGCAATTTTGGGATTCCTACGGTAAGGGTCGAACTATTTGGGAACGGTGATAGTGACGGATATAAATGTGGTAAATATGGTTTCAACGACATAATTGACTTATACGACGCTGCCATGCATCATGTTGTTGCCTCTGGGAAAAAACTGATTCTTTTTGGATACAGCATTGGTGCTCTAATGGTTCCGTCTTTAGTTAATCGAAATAGAGAGAGCGTATTGGCTGCAATTATTTTTGATACAATGATTTTTGGCCCGAAGGATTACTTTGTCAAAAATAAAATTCGGCAAGATATATTAAGGGGAATACCAAAAGACAAAATAATGTATAATGCGCGGACATTTGATTCCTTTATTGAAATTGTTCTTGATGGAAAGCACTCCATTAATGATATCGTGAAGCAAAATCCTCAGTATAGTACATATGTTGAACATGGACTATTTGCAGGGCATGATACAAATTATTACCATGAGCTGTCTGAAATTGATTTCTTAAGTGGATGCAAAAGCATCTCTTTGCCATTACTTTTGCTTATAGGAAGTCGAGATTGCGCAATCGACTTTAAACAACATCTGTTTTTTTTCGATTCAATTAGTTCTACTGAAAGTGATATAATTCATAAGGAAGTCTTTAGCATTGATCATTCCTTTCGTAATGAAACTGGTTCAATTGATTCCGAATGTATTAAATGCATTTGTGATTTTATATTTGAGATTGTGATGAAGCACATCCCATTTGATGGCGGAAGGGCATAATAGTTATGAATATCAATTCGTCTTATAGGAAAGTTTGGTTTGCAAGATTGATTTCCATTTTGGGGACAGGATTAACGTCATTTGGGGTAAGTGTCTGGGTTTACACGGTCACAGGAAAAGCGACCCCAATGGTTTTGATTCTCCTTTTCTCTATATTACCAGCGATATTTTTAGCACCTTTCAGTGGTTATTTATGTGACAAATACAATCGTAAGGCTATCATTATTTGCGCCGACTCCATTGCCGCTTTGATAAGTGTGTTTATCTATATTTGCGTCAGTTATTATGAATTCAATTATTTTGTTCTTTGTGTTTTTACCTTTCTTGATTCTTGTGCAAATTTCTTTGATAATAATGCATATCAAGCATCAATTACAACTTTGGTTTCTCCTGATGAAGTAAAAACTGCTAACGGCATGAGTCAGATTATTGATTCATTGGATAGTATTGCTTCCCCGATTGTTGCCGGAATGCTCTATCCATTAATTGGACTAAATGGGATTATAATAATTGATTTAATAAGCTATCTTGTTTCTTTAGTAATTCTTGTTACGATAGATTCAAGCAAGTTTTCAATGGACAACGAAAATCAGAAGAAACGAAATACAAAAAGAGAAATTTTGCTTGGATTCAAATTTATTTTTTCTCAAGGAAGTTTACGTGTACTTTTGATTTACTTTACTATTTTAAACTTTACGTTTAATCTCGCAACCTCATTAATAGAGCCTTTCGGCTTGACACTTGGGAATACATTTGACCTAGGCATTATTAAGGCTTGTGGTGGATTCGGGATTTTATGCGGAAGTTTGGTTGTTACATTTTCAAAGAAAATACATTTTACTTATAAAACGATCGTTATTGGTGGCTTGGTTGCTGGCATAGCTTTGCAACTTATGGGGTTCACACATATTACTTGCATTGTTGCAATCGGAAGATTTTCCTTTTCATTTGTTACGCCAATTTTGAATACGGTTGCCGGCACATTGTGGATGCAGGAAACACCACGGATTCTTCAGGGGCGTGTGTTTGCATCGCGTTCCATGATTGCAAGGTGTTTTGTTCCTTTGTCATACGTTGTCGTAGGCCCGCTTGTTGACATTGTTTTACCGAAGCTGTTGCAATCAAATCTTGGACTTATTATTAATGTAGTCGGCACTCAAGCACTTGAATACCGTCTCGTTTTTTGTGGAGCGGGGGTTTTGTGCGTTTTAATAACTTGCTGTGTTGCAGCAAATACAAATTTCAGAAAACTTTAACTTTTCCGCATCAAATTGTTTTATCAATGTTGTAAGAATTGTTATTAATATGCTTCAATTTTTTGTATGTTCTTTTCGCTATGCTATAGTCTTGGGGGATTCAAAATCTTTTGTCTGTTTGCGATGTTTGCACTTGTAAACATCAAATATAAAAGAAAGCCGGCCGAGAACGAAATCAACGTATACTCGGCCTGTTTGTGGTTCATAACTCTATTTCATTGCGTTTGGGTATTTGCCTCGGCGGATCTTCAGCCATTGCTTGACGATTGCGTTTTTCTTCCTGAACAGACTGCGGCGGTTCGGCTCTTTCATTGAGAACTTTTTCAACATCACGCCTGCCATGAAGCATTGTAGCAGGAGTAAACTGTTCTCCATACGCCTTTTGCAGTTGCTGAACAGCGTTCTATTCTTTCTCGTTGCGAATAGCCAGCCTTGCTTCATATAACTCTCCTGCGTCCAAATCTTTTGCCTGTTCCTGTAAGTCGGCAAAAGCGTTTTTTGCATCATCCAGCGCATAAGAATACTTTGCCTCGCTGACTTCGAGCTTTTCAAGCATCGTCTCTGCGGCAGTACACCTTTTCTTGACTTCGGCGGTATCCCTACTTTCTTCACAGTCAAGATACATGAGGATTATTGCCCGCTCCGAGCGCAAATCTTCGAGCTGTTCCGTCAAATCCTCGATGCGGCTGGTCAGCTCACGATGCTTCAAAACATTAAGAATTGGCGTTGCCTTTTTCTCGGCCTGTAACTCTTTCCGCGTTTTGATAGCAGCCTTGATTTGCTTTGTCAAAACATCGTATTTTTCAAGCTCAGGCTTGGCAGCTTCAAGATACGATGTCTCCAAAATGATAACATCGGCAGTCGTGGTGCTATCGTTACGGTTGTGGTAAATGGACAGAATGTCCGTTTGCTGCTAAGCAGAATCGTTTTGAAATTTCGTTACGGCTCTACCATGTGTCTTTTTTGATCGCATGATTTATCCGTAACGCTCTGGCGGTAGGATTTCTGACGGCAGGCATTACTACAATAGACAGCATCTTTGCGTTTAGGCGTAAATGTTTTGCCACAACACCTGCAAACAAGGCCGGTGCGCTGTGCAAGCCGCTTCTGTCGCTGGCGTTTCCAGTTGCCAAGTTTTCCGCACGTGTAGTAGTCACAATATTTTTTCGATTTGACAATTGTATAAAACGTTTTTCCGCAGCCCTTACAGATGATTTTTCGCACAGGGTACATATACTCATGTGCATTATGTTTTGCCTGTTGCTCGTCGTACCGTGCTTTTATGGCTGCGAATTCTGTGGAAATGGAGGATGCAGTGGGAAGTACAACATAGATTGACTTCACTTGCAATGTGGAATGACGCGACAAGAATTATTTACATGGATACACCAGCAGTACGGCACAGAGCCGGAATATCCCAGGCATGACTGGAATGCTGTGTTGCGGCACAACGACAATAATAAATGGTATGGTGTAGTTCTGGAAGTATCAACTGATAAGTTGGGACTGCCGGAGGCAGGCATCGTTGATGTCCTTAATGTGAAAAGCGATCTGCTACTGATTGGCTCTCTTCGCGGGCAGAAAGGCTATTTTCTGGCCTATCACATGAACAAGGAAAAATGGCTCAGTATTCAGCTTGGCAAGCCGGAACTGGATGATGCTATCAAAGATTTGCTTTCTTTGAGCTATGAGCTGACAGCACCGAAAAAGCGCAACTTAAAGTCATCAGGAAAAAATCCGGGAGATTCCGCAAATGGCAAAGAAAAAGAAATTGACGAAGGCTGAGCGAAAGGAAGCACGCCTCCGAAAAGGCAAGCAGTGGCTGCTCACCTATACCGGTTCACCGAAAAAGATGAACAAGCATTACCGGGAACGCTTTCATGTGGATGCTGTGACTGCCGCTAAAGATTTGCAGGAGCTGGGGGTCAATTATACACAGGAACAGCTCGACCAGATAAAACAGGCTGAAGAGCAGCGGCTTCGGCAGCGGAGAATGGAGCGGGAAGCGAAAGAGAGGGAACGTCTGGCAGAACTGTATGAGGACTGCGATGATCGTTTTGCCTTTATCGCTGGATACACAGATGGCGGCGCACCGTTCGGTGTGATGTGGGAAGAAGTCGGCATTGATCCGGGACTGCCGTTCGAGGAAAAAGTGAATCTCTATCATATGCAGATGTTAGGCTGATAATTGTGCAGACGTCATCTGCACAATTTGCAACAAAAAAGAGAGGAGCCAGTCCAGGCTCCTCGAAGGTACATTATTTCAAAAAGTTGCTTTTATGTTCCAGCGCGTGCAGATTATATCCAAGTGTGGCCAGGTGCGCCACCTTCAGCGCAACCAGATTGATGTCGGTGGACATCGCACTGGCGATCTGCTCAGCTGTGTATCCATACTCATAGATGTAGCGAAGGACTTCATCGCTGTCCATCAGGATTTCTGCTGCTACGATGTTGGCTTCATATTCTGGTTTGGATTTCATATCGTAGAGCATGAACTCATGAATCGGGGTGGTTTTCGCCATATTCCGGTGAAGCTGGTCATGCCCTAATTCATGTGCGCACACAATGCGCAGCATATTTTCATCCAGACTGTTATTCAGGAAAATAAAGCGATTTCGCTTAATCACCCGGTACATTCCCTTCAGGGAACCAAAATTTTCGCAAAGCATGACATTGATACCAAGCTGCCTTGCAATTTCAAAAGGGTCTCTGGAACCGCAACGTTTTACCAGTTTCTCACCGACCCGTGAAAGCTGTTCCGCATTCATCATACCACCTCCAGTTTACAGTATAGCGAAAAGTGTGTACGATAAATATCACTGATCGGATTTTTTACGCCTCGTTTTCGGGGCGTATTTTTTATTGTTCTCTTTGGCAATCCAGTAGGCATCGGTCAGAGCTTTATAAGCTCCTTCGATGGCATCTTCGCTTAATTCGCCGCCAGCGAACATACCGGTCACTTCACTGACCAGCTCTTCAATATCTTTCGCTGCTTTTGCGCCGCCTTTTTCGTGAGCTTCTACGACATAGGTGCCGCTGCTGCCCAGCAGGTACTCAGTAGTAGTATTCAGCGCATCCGCAATCTTCTGCATCGTAACCATATTGGATGGCTTGCGGCTGCCAAGTTCATAATTCTGAATTGTGCGGGCGGTTACACCGGCCTTCTCTGCAAGTTCTACCTGAGTTAAATTGGCTTCTGTTCTTTTTTCTTTCAACCTTTCTTTGAAGACCATAGGAATACCTCTTTCTTTTTTGATGACAAACACGAACGCTTTTTCTTAAAAATCTATTGACATGAAAAACCGTGCTTGCTATAATGACGATGAAAGCATGAAATACAATTCGTGTAATTATAGTATCACAAGAAATGCTGTGTGTCAATGCGTTCGTGAAAAGTTGTTCATGTTTTCACAAACGGAGAGGAGGAATACGGGATGCAGAGAGTGATTCTTCACTGTGATATGAACAATTTCTATGCCTCTGTTGAGTGTATGCTGAACCCGGAACTGAAGAACAAGCCGGTGGCAGTGTGTGGTTCTGTGGAGGAACGGCATGGTATCGTACTTGCGAAGAACTATGCAGCAAAGGCGTTTGGCGTTTCCACGGGAGAGGCAATCTGGCAGGCAAAGCAGAAGTGCCAGGATCTTGTGATCGTGGAGCCGCACTATGAGCAATATATGAAGTTTTCAAAGCTGGCTCGTGAGATATACGATCGATATGATTCGCAAGTAATGCACACTGTGTTCTGACAAACCTGTAAAAGGAGGGGTTCTGATGTGTGGTGATTACACCCTTCGCCGTGAGAAAAGATACGTCGAAGTGGACGTTCGTTTTACTCCTGATGGCAAGATCCGCCCTCTTGCCATAAACTATGACAAGGCTCACACTTATGGAATTGATCGTGTCTTGGCAGTCAAACACGGGACATCACGCCTAGGCGGAAAAGGTCACTGCTTCACCTGCCTGATTTGCGGTCAGAAGCGGAATCTTTGGCTTGAACAGGGCAAGTGGTTCGTGGAAGCCTACTGTTCCGTGCCGGAAAGCTGTGCTTCGTAATGGCAAAATACTTATCCCGCACAGACCTTTCGCACATAGCGGGCAGGTATATCGAGCAGTACTATAACTTTTTCGGAATTAGCAAGGATGCCCCAGAACCCATTGACCCGGAACGGCTCGCAAGTTCTGTTCTTGGGCTGAATGTGAAAATGCTGCCGTTATGCAGCGATGGCAGTGTCCTAGGACTGACTGTTTTCCAGAAATGCGGTTTTACCGTAACCTTGGGGGACGGAACAAAGCTTGTAGAGGTGTTCATGCCGAAGGACGTCGTAATCGATTCCGCCCTTGCGGCAGACAGCTGCACCGGATGCCGGAATTTCACGATAGCGCATGAAGCGGCACACCATATTCTGGCTGACCAGTTTCCGAACGACTACGGAAAAGCAGTCAAGTGCCGTGGGCACATTGCCTATCGGGAACGAAACGGACAGCCCTCATGGGAAGAATGGCAGGCGAACACCCTTGCAGCGGAGCTGCTGATGCCAACATTTCTGGTCAACGCCGAAATAAAACGTGCAGCGCTGTGCCTGCCAAACGGAATCCTGTACAAATCCGCATCGGACCCGAACTATGAAAAAATTTTGGAGATGGCTGCACGGATGGGAGTATCGTGGTCTGCGATTAGGATCAGATTACAGCAGATGCAGATCATCAACGGCAAACCCATCCACTGCCACCCATTAGACGTCATTCGATTTGGAGAATAATATGACTTGGTCAAATAATCGCTCTTTTAAGAGTAAACCGCTGAACAATATACAGCAGGCACAATTCAGCATTGGCTGGAGGTTTTGTCCGGTTTGCGGACACAAGCTCTACCAAAAAACTGAGAGCTGTTCAGGCTCTATCAGCATAAAGTGCCTCAAGTGCGGCAACGTAGCAACCGTTGACTTAGCCTACCGCAGGCGCTGACTTTTTAGACAAAACACAATTTCAAAAATCGGGTGCATTGCACCCTGAATATGGACTGTTCGTCACCGAGCAACGGGCCATTGCCGCAAGGCAATGTATGAAACGTGCACCAAATAGCCGGGCAACAGCTGATAGAGTGATTCTGCTTTTAGAACCGCTCTGTTAGTTGGTTGTCCGGCTATTTTTTAGCCTTCAGGAAGCCTGCTCCCGCAAAAAGGAGCAGGCTTTATGTTTGTCCGTTTTTCGTGGATGCCCCAAGCGGCGAAATATCCGTAGCCTTCCAAATTTTCGACTTTTTACGCTTTATCGAAAATTTTGAGGTTACACATGAGTTTCAATAATGGTAATGAACGTCGCAAGCTGAACGCAAAGTGGGAGCAACTCCGTGTGCAGTACCGCGAAGCCGGAATGAGCGAAGAGGCAATTCAGGCGATGTATGAGTTTGATTTGGGCGTCCTGAACAGTGAACGCGCCTATGATGCCAGCACGGTGGCAGTCTGTGATGGCGAAGATGACGTTGACGCAAGGAAAGCAGCAGATCTTAAGCAATATGAGGCTGCGATCACGGTAACAGATACCTACCACGAAACCAAGAGCCGCTTTGGATGGATCGGCGAAATCGAGAATGAGCGGTTGCTGGCTGCTCTTGAAAGCTTATCGGAACTTGATCTCAAAATCCTTACGCTCTATGTCTATGCCGGGTACACCGAGTCCGAGATTGCAAGTGCCTTGGAATCCAAAAGGATTACGATTCATAAGCGAATCGAGCGAATGACTATGTTTTTGAAGAACTTTTGAACTATTTTCTTTTTCAGGTAACAATTTGCCCCTTCTCGATGGCTCGTAAGTGAAGGGACAATTTCCCAAGCGGCACTCACCGCAGGGCAAAGCGTCCGATCTCGCGCACCTTGAAAACTGAATAGTTCCGTCATCTGGTACTCCGATAATGATACTTCCGTAATTCGCGGCCCGGTCACAAAGCAGACGGGGTGGCTGAAATGCCAATGAAGCGGTACAAGTCCGCTGCCAGATGTTCATGCCCCACTCGCAGGGGGCCGAGGGCGAATATGCGAGACCTTTAATCATATTGATCCGGGAGCTGCCGGGTACGTTCTGTGCATCCGGCAGTTCCCGTTTTTTACGTATTCTTATTTATTCTTTACCCGAATATCCACTTTTGATACATAGGAGGACACTTTTATGGACGAGTTGAACCCCACGGTGCGCGAGCAGGAAATCTACGAGGAGATGGAGCTGACCCCTGAGATGGTCAAGTCCATCCGCACCCTCTGCGGCACCTGTCTGCGGCACTTTGTGGATGCAAAGGCTTTCAAGATCGCGCTTGTACCCAGCGCTGACCGAAGCATGGACACCTGCACCGTCTGCCAGATGAGGCGCGGCTATGATTATGTGGTCATGCACCGCTGACCCCAACCATACCACCATACCTTGAACGAAGCCCGCTGTGGAACATCCGGCAGCGGGCTTTGCACATAACAACATGGAGGTACAATTTTGCAGCAAAACTGGAAATTCCAACGCGGAGACATCTTCTTCACCCATTTCGGGGCGAGCACCGGCTCGGAACAGCACGGTGACCGCCCGGCGGTCATTCTTCAGAATGACGTGGGCAATTACCACTCTCCAACCCTGATCGTTGCGACCATGACAAGCAAGGCGGAAAAGAAAGTAAATCAGCCGACCCACTGCCTGTTGGAAAACGCAGGGTTGAATATGCCGTCTGTTGTGCAGGCAGAGCAGATCTTCACCATCGACAAAAGCCGGGCACTGAAGTATCTGGGGCATCTGACCCCGGAGGAGATGCGCCGGGTCGATGATGCAGTTCGCATCAGCCTTGCGCTGAACCCTATGGGCAGCATCCAGCAGATAGAGCCTATCCGGCGCTCTACGGCGGTTTATGCGCCGCCTGAGGTGGTGGATGGCAAACCGCCTGTCTACCCCTATACGCCCATCCGGTCGTCCTTTGAGAACGCCGGAAGCATCGAGGAAATGATGCTGTACACCGAGTTGCAATCCGCGGTTCATGCCATGATCCAGCGGTTGGAATACAGCTTCACCTTCAATCCCAGCCTGCTCACCAGCCCGAAGCGTAAGCAGCAGGTGACTGAGATCTTAGAAGAAGCTGAGAAGTACATTTGGAGGATCAAGGAGGAAATGAGATGCGCCTGAACGACAATAATACTTTCATTGGCATCAACCCGCCGTACCAGCTTTCGGTCATCCACAGCAGCAAGCTGATCTACCCCCGCGAGATCTACCAGCGGGGCGTGGAGCGCAAGCGGGTGGAGCTGATTGCAAGGGATTTCAACGAGTACATCGTTAACGAGCCGAAGGTCAGCTTCCGCAACGGCAGGTACTATGTAATGGACGGTCAGCACACCATCGAGGGCTGCATCCTCCTCAACGGCGGCGAGGACCGCCCGATCCTCTGCAAGGTCTACACCGGTCTGACGATGGAGCAGGAAGCCCTGCTCTTTGCGGAGCAGAACGGTCACTCTGCACCCCTGTCGGCGGGCATCAAGCTGCGCGCCAAGGTGGTGGGCGGCGATGCGCCCTCCAAGGCGTTTGTTGCAGCCACCAACCGGGTGGGGCTGTCCCTCAACTACGACAGTATGCAGCTGAGCGACTACCGCATCAGCTGCGTGGGCACGGCGCTGAAGCTGTACGACCAGCTGGGCGAAGAGATCTACTGCGAAGCCCTGCGGCACATCGTGGCGGCGTGGGAGGGCAGACCGGATTCCTTCCGGGCGGCTGTCCTGCGGGGCGTGATGTACTTTGTGCAGCTGTACCACGGGCAGTACAGCGCGGAGCGGCTTGTCCGTGCGCTGGGCGGCGTCCACCCCATGGAGCTCTACCGCATCAGCCGGGATAACCCCGCCAAGCTCCCGGGTTGGCGGCGGTACGTTTATCCCATCTACACCACCTACAACGGCAAGTGCAGGAAAGACGCACTGCCGATGAAGTTCTAAGCTCAAATATCTCCTTTGGCAAGGGCGATGGTACCCGAAAAAGGCCATTTGCTCTTTACATATAGTATTTTCTTTTGAATAATTGACATATTGAACTAGAGAGGAGAGGACAGGAATGAGCGAGATCGCAGCCTGCACTTTGATTCAGGAAGAGCCTGACCGCAAGACGGAGCGGTACACTCCATTATAGAAAGGGGGGATCTGTTTGGGCGAAGAAACTTTGAATCCCCGTGATGCGTACCGTGTGATGCTCCGGGATTACCCGGATGTGCTGAACATCGACCAGATGTGCGAGATATTGAGCGTCAGCACAAAAACCGGGTATGCGCTTTTGAAAAAGGGGAGCATCCAGCATTTGAAGGTCGGACGCTCCTACCGCATCCCCAAGGCACATCTTTTGACTTATCTTATCGGATTCGCACCCGGTCACACCATCCGGGCGTGACATCCTTGCATTCTCTCCTGCCGTTGGGTACACTGATGGTGTCAGCGGCAGAAGTTACATATTCAGGTGGATGCAAAGACAGGAGGAAACATTATGGTAGCAGGGCATCTGCAAGAAAAAAACGACTTCTACTACATCGTTCTGAGTTACAAGGACGCAGACGGAAAGCGAAAGACCAAGTGGGAAGCCACCGGTCTGTCCGTCAAGAGGAACAAGAAGAAAGCCGAAGCTCTTTTGCTGGAACGTCGGAGGAACTTCATGGTTCCCACCGCACCTGCGGAGATCCGCTTGGACGATGACATTCTCTTTTCGGACTTCATGCTGAAATGGCTGGAAGTCACGAAAAGCTCTGTCCAAATCACGACCTATGCCAGCTATCAAGGAATGGTGGAGCGCATCATCGCTCCCTATTTCCGCAAGCGCGGCATCAAGCTGGTAGACCTGAAAGCCACCGATTTGCAGGATTTCTATACCAAACAGCTTGAACGGGTCAAGGCAAATTCGGTGATCCATTACCATGCAAACATCCACAAGGCATTGAAGTATGCGGTCAAGATCGACCTGATCCCCACCAATCCGGCAGATAAGGTCGAGCGTCCGAAGAAGAATGCGTTCAAGGGCAGCTATTACAGTGCCGAAGAGATCCATGCTTTGACGGAGGTCGCAGAGGGCACCAAGCTGGAGATCCCGGTTCTGCTGGCATCCTTCTACGGCCTGCGCCGCAGCGAGGTGCTGGGGCTGAAGTGGGATGCGATCGACTTTGAGGAAAACACTCTGGAGATCAAGCACATCGTTACGCAGGCATCCATCGACGGCAAAAAGGTTCTGGTACAGGCAGACCGTGCAAAAACGAAGTCCAGCCTGCGGACGCTGCCTCTTGTGCCGCCCATCCGTGACCGCCTGCTGATGCTGAAAGGTCAGCAGGAAACCTACCGCCGCCTGTGCGGTAAAAGCTACAACCGGGATTATCTGGGCTATCTGTGTGTGGACGAGATCGGGAACATCATCCGCCCCAACTACGTTTCCGAGCAGTTCCCGAAGCTGTTGGAGAAAAACGGTCTGCGTCCTATCCGCTTTCATGACCTGCGTCATAGCTGCGCCAGCCTTCTTCTGGCAAACGGCGTTCCCATGAAGCAGATTCAGGAATGGCTGGGTCACAGCGACTTCTCCACCACCGCCAATATTTACGCCCACCTCGATTACGCTTCCAAGCTCTCGTCTGCACAGGCGATGCTGGAGGGGCTGGGCTATGGCAATGCGTCAGCATGATGCCATACGCCCACAAGACAGGGTGGACGGGCGATGTTCCGGCAAAAAAGAATGGACAGACGAATAAAATTCATCTGTCCATTCGATTTGGCGGAGCATCAGGGAGTCGAACCCTGGCACCGGTCTCCCGGCCTATCGCATTTCGAGTGCGACCTCTTACGACCACTTGAGTAATGCTCCAGATATTAAATTTTAGAATGCGCCGTGCATTCTGGGAAAACTTTGGAGAGAATTGCAGGAGAGAACGCCAGAAAATCGTTCCCTCACGAAGTCGGAAAACCCGCATGAAACCTAGCAAAACCGGAAAACCACTTCCAAAAAGCCAGTTAGATTTCGAGTCGTTCTCGTTACGACCGCTTCGATACATCTCCAAGTATATTTTCATGGCAAATTTACGATTTGTATATCGCAAATCGGCCTTGAAACTTGGAACAGTTGCTGTTAGAATATTGTTAGAAAACGCATCGTTCAGACAGGCTTTGAAGCCTGTCAGGACATCGAAATTAACGTTCCCTCGTGTGATACGGAGACATCCGGCGAAACATCCACTTGGATTTCGAGTGCGACCTCTTACGACCACTTGAGTAATGCTCCATATTCACAATACAGCTTAATTATTATAGCAAAATCCCGCCTTTCCGTCAACTGGAAATACAAAAAGCCCTTTCCCTTGTGCTTGACAGGCAGAACGGGGTGTGCTATATTTATTTCAAATTTGAAGTATATACTCAAAGGAGAACCTATGGCACAGAATCGACAGGATATGGGCAGCGGGCCAGTCAAGCCCCTGCTTTTGCAGTTGATGATACCCGCCGTGGTGGCGCAGGTGGTCAATCTGCTCTATAACATCGTAGACCGCATTTACATCGGCCACATCGAGGGCATTGGTGCGGCGGCGCTGACGGGCGTGGGTCTGTTTGCGCCGATCCTTATGCTCCTGAACGCCTTCGCCATGCTCATCGGCGCGGGCGGTGCGCCCCGCACGGCCATCGCGCTGGGACAGGACAATAAAGACGAGGCCGAAAAAATCATCGGCAACAGCTTTACCATGCTGCTGTTTTTCGCTGTGGTGCTGACGGCGGGCTTCTATGCCGGTGCGCCCGCCCTGCTGCGGCTCTTCGGTGCCAGCGACGCCACTCTCCCCTATGCGGTGGCCTATGGCCGCATCTACATCCTCGGCTCGGTGTTCGTGCTGCTGGTCATGGGCATGAACCCCTTCATCACGACCCAGGGCTTTGCGAAGATCAGTATGCTCACGACGGTCATCGGCGCAGTCATCAACATCATCCTCGACCCCATCCTGATTTTTGGTCTTGGCTGGGGCGTCCGGGGTGCGGCAGTGGCGACGGTGCTCAGTCAGGCCGTGGGTGCCTGCTGGATATTGAAGTTCCTCACCGGCCCCAAGACCATCCTCAAGCTGCGGAAAGAAAACCTCAAAGTGGAGCGGAACATCATCCTGCCGGTGCTGGGGCTGGGCATCTCGTCCTTCGTCATGCTTTCGACGGAGAGTTTGCTCTCCATCAGTTTCAGCTCCAGCCTCGCCCGCTACGGCGGCGATGTGGCTGTGGGCGCGATGACCGTCATCACCAGCGTGTCCCAGCTCTGCACCATGCCTATTCAGGGTATCTGTCAGGGCGGCCAGCCGGTGATGAGCTTCAACTTCGGCGCAGGCAAAAAGCCCCGCGTCAAGGAGGCGTTCCGCTTCCAGCTCACCCTCTGCTTCGGTTATACCACCCTGTTCTGGCTGCTCATGATGCTGGTCCCCGGCGTGGTGGCGGGCATCTTTACCTCGGATGCCGCCCTCATCGAATACACCACATGGGCCATGCGCATCTACATGGCGGGCATCCTCGCCATGGGTGTTCAGATCGCCTGCCAGCAGAGCTTTATGGCGCTGGGTCAGGCCAAAGTCAGCCTCCTGCTGGCCTGTCTGCGGAAGATCATCCTGCTTATCCCGCTGATTTTTATCCTGCCCTGCTTCACGGCAGATAAGTGCCTCGGCGTCTTTCTCGCCGAGCCGGTCAGTGATATTCTGGCAGCGACCATTACAGCCATCACCTTCTTTTCCCGCTTCGACAAGATACTGGACAAGGGTGCCGGGAAGGTATGATTCGCAGGAAATAGCTCTCTGAAAAAATGCTGCAAAAAATCCGGAACCGTTTCTGAGCCATCATGGTTCAAAAAGATTCCGGTTTTTTAGTTTTGTGTAGCCTGAATCAACGATAGTTTATCTCGGAGAGAGTGATGCGGGGTCTTGTGGTGTCGGTCTCATCGCACATTTCATAAATTTGCTCTTGCAGATACGGCACCCGGGTGCTGACATCCGGGAACTTCGGCCCGAGGATGACTTCATCCAGTTCGAGGGGAAAAGGCGTCTGCACAAAGAGCCACGGCTTGTCCTTGGGGTCCTTCGGTTTGGTATGCAGGATGTTTTCCTCCGTCTGGTAGATGACCCGCAGCTCCTGCTCGTAGCTGTAGCTGCTGTCTTTGAAGAGGTAGAGGACTTTCCCTAGGACATCATCGAGATAACGGCGGTCCTGTTCTGCGATTTCCTCGGCGACATTGTGCAGTTCCTGGAGCTGTGAATTTATGGCGCGGCAGGAGCGGGAAAGCTTTTCATTGTCTTCGTTCAAGACTACATACGAATTTCCCTGTTTCCGAAGGTAACAGACGTGATAGAGAACAGGCTCGGCTTCTTCTTCCATCCATTTTGATGCTTTCCAGTCGATGACAAGACAGCAGCCTCTGGCGTGGTCGCCATACATTTCCCACATGGGCAGGTAGTCGATGCGGGGGCTGAAGCATTTTACAAATACAAAGGGAACATCCAGAGGTTTGCGGCCTTTTTGAAGTGCTCCATACGATGGGCCGTAAATTGCTTTTTGCAGAGTTTTACCTTCGTTTGGGTCATTCATGTAGGAGAGATGCATCACCGTCAGCTTCCCCAGCCGGTCAGCGGTGTCGTCCTCTTCGGTACATTTTTCGGGGAGCATATAAGAAAAAACTTCTGCCGATGTATAATAAGCGATTTCCTCCGCATCCTCCTCAGCGTTCAGTTCATCTAAAAGAAGTTCCGAAAGATATGCAGCTTTTGCCAGCCTCAGATAAGAGTCGAAGCACCATATCCCCGACTTCCATGTCATATGCGCTGCATAGCGAGAAAGAATAGAGTAACCGGTATCCTCAAGCAGGCGGGATTTTTCCATGATAGCGACTTCCCAGCGCTCCCTGTCAGGGTCATCATAAAGACGGGCAAGCTCAGGGAGGAGACGCTTTCTCGTTATGACGATGAACATCAGCAGTGCCAGACGGTTCCGGTGGAGCCGCCGAGGGTTGGGTGTGTCCAGCACTTCCTTAATGGCCGCAAGAAATGCATCCAGATTTTTCGCGCGGGAAGCAGCCGAAGCTTCCGGGTCGATGATACGATTGTACCGTTGAAAATAGGTCGGCGAATCGGAAGAAACGCTGTAGGGATAGGGGGCGCCCTTCAGGATACGGGTGTAAAGCTCATACTGGCGTGAAAAAGAAATGAAATAGCTGTCATTGAAGTCTTTCGCCGGCTTTCCGGCAGAGTCGATCTTCCACGACAGGGCCGCCAGCCCGTAAAACTTCAGGGCTTCCTCAGTATTGAGCTCCAGAAACAAAAAACGGTCTGCCTGTCGGATATAGAGTCTGTCAAAGTTGGGAAGAAATGTTGATTTGGCAAAGTTTTTATTCTCGCTCACAGCGGTATGCCATTCTGTGACTTCTTCCCATACAGTATCTTCGCAGCCGTAGCAGAGCAAAGCCTCCGTTAGCGCACACAGGTCAGCTTTGTTTCCGAGGCCATGTTTGATGCAAGCACAGTAATTATAAAAATCATTTTCCAAATCGTTTACGAATAACAACAGGTCTGGCTTTTTTGTATGTGAGCGTTTTCTCGTTCGGATGGTTTTGCTTTCTTCATCCGAAAAGGACAGCCCGTATTTTTGAATCTTCCATAAAACACCTGCTGCGTGGCCGAGAGCATTTTTCTCATCACCGGGAAGACTCCCGAAATCATCGTGCTCATAATCCTCTGTCACGATGCTGACCCTATCCATAAACTCCGGATGCGGATTCAGCGTCAAAAGCTCCTCATAAAGCTTTTTATCATATTCGAATTCCAGCAGTGGATATTTCATCTTTTCGTCCGGCATGGAGCATCCTCCTTTTTACGTCCTTTCAGTGAGCATTCCGCACATGACTTCCACGCACTGTGGGTCGAACGCATGTCCGGCACACTCGCGGAGGGCCGCGGCGATTTGGGCGTCCGTCTCGCCCCGGCGGCGGTGGCGGTCGGTGAAGTCGGCCACAGCGAGGATGCGGGACAGCAGCGGGATGGCCTCGCCCTGCAGCCCCTCAAGGTAGCCGGTGCCGTCGTAATTTTCGCGGTGATACCGCACGGTCTCGGCCACCCGGTCTACGATTTGGAGTTCCTGAATGATGCGGCAGCCCCGCTCTACATAGGTCTTGTAGAGCTGGTACTGCTCCTCGGTGATGTTCCGCTGCAATACCACATCATCGGGCAGGCCCACGGTGCCTACTTCGTGCAGCAGGCCCGCATAGTAGCCGTCCCGGCAGGCGGCCTCATCCAGACCCATCCGGCGGGCCATCTCCTGCGTCAGCTCCGCAGTCTGCTGGCAGTGGAGGTCGATCTCGGGGATCTTGGAGCTGAGGGCGCTGTACATGGCCGTGATGACCTTCAGCGACATCTCCGAGAGTTTGCCCTTCTCCGCGTCGATGCGCTGCTGCAATAAAAGATGGCGTTTGGCCTTGTCCACCCAGTAGCGCTGGATGGAGAACATGATGATGTAGGCCACCCCGAGGATGCAGATGTAAAGGAACGGGAAACGGCGCACGAAGCTCTCGCCGTAGAGGGCGGCGGGGTCGGGGATGAGCCCGCCGCGCAGGCAGGCCATCACCCAGAGAAAGCCCAGAAGGTTGATAAAAGTGCCGTCCATGAGGCCCAGCACGAAGGTGCAGGAAAAGGAGAATATCAGCAGGAAAAACCAGCTGAAATAGCCCACATAAGCCTTCTGGAAAAGCAGGGCGCTGCCGGCCAGAAACGCCAGCGCTGCACCCAGCTCCCGCGCCCGGCTGGCACTGCGGCGGGACAGAAAGAGGTTGACGCCGTCCAGAAGCATCATGCCGCCCAGCAGAAGATAAAACGGCAGCGGCGCGCCGTACAGAAACCCCAGCGGCAGATGTACCAGCCAGAGCAGACCCACGACGAGCTTGGTGTAGAGGACCAGCTGCGGGTCGCCATGGGGGACGAGTACCGTCTCGCGCAGTCGTTCAAGCGTATCCTTGTTCATAAAACATCCTTTTGGCGCGTCACTGCACCGCTATCTCTCCGCTTTCCAGCAGCTCCACCACGGCCTTGACCGCCGCAGGCTCGAACTGCGTCCCGCTCAATTTCCGGAACTCGCCGATGATGTAGTCCCTGTCGCAGTGGCCGCGGTAGCACCGGTCGGAGCCCATGGCGTCCAGCGCATCGGCGACGCTGATGATCCAGACCATCTCCGGCAGCTGCCCGCCTTTCAGCCCGGCGGGGTAGCCTTTGCCGTCGAACCGCTCGTGGTGGTAGCTGGCACCGCAGTCGGCCTGAGGCAGAAATTCCAGCCCCTCGAGAATTTTTCGGCCCCAGACGGTGTGCTGCTTCATGATGTCGAACTCCTCGTCCGTCAGCCGGGAGGGTTTGTTGAGGATGGCGTCCGGCACGGCGATCTTTCCGATGTCATGGAGCAGGGCGCTCCGGTAGAGGCTGTCCAGCTCCTTGCCGGCGAAGCCCATATGCGCCCCGATGAGGCGGGCATATTCGGCCACCCGGTGGGAGTGCTCGCTGGTGTAGCGGTCTTTTTCGTCTATCATCTGGCTGATGGCGGCCACAGAGCTCACCATCAGCTGCCGGGCCTCGCAGATGGTGGCATGGACCTCACGTTCCATCTCTTTTTCGCTCTGCTCCTGCTGGATGCGGTAGTGTTTGTAAAAGATGTCCGCTGTTATCATCAGCAGACAGAACGACCAGTAGGCTGCGGGGTAGAAAAGCGCATAGTCCCGGCGGTAGAGTGTGCTGCCGACGAGGGGACCCAGCCACAAAAAACAGGTGGCCGCGAGGCCGTAGGCCGTGCAGAACGGCAGGCCGATGGGCAGCCCCGACTGCACGAAAAGAGTAGCCGGCATCAGGAAGAACCACAGGTTCTGGAAGCCGTCGTTCTCGTTCCAGACCAGAAGCAGCAGGCCTATGAAGATAAGGGCCGTGTTTGAGAACATGACCAGATGCTTTTCGTTTTTCGCCCGGGGCAGCAGCCACTCCACCATCAGCAGCACAAGGCTGGTGAGCCCGGTGAGGACGAAGACGACGGGCTTGTCGAGGCCGTTGCAGCTGAAATTCAGCGCAAAAAGCACGACGACCGCCAGCGTCAGCACCTGGCGCAGGTAGTCTGAGTCCAGCGTAGAATGCTTTTCGTAATGATATACTTCCTTGAGAAGGGGCCAGATGCGGTAAAGCATGAAAACGTCGCCTCCGAACGGGCCGCGCGGGCGGCTGGCTGCTGTATCTTTATAATATACAATATTTTTATACAATACATTATACAACGAAATCTGGACGATGAACAGATGGATTTTCAGAATGACTGTATGCATCAAAAATACATCAGCAAAGAATTTTGGATATAAGAGCTAAGAATCGAAAGGAAGGCTTGCAGAAGGCTTCAAAAACCAATCAAACGGGTCACTTTGTACAAACATTGCCTAAAAAATTTGTGCTTGAATCTAATTGCGGGATGAGAAAATATGCGTTATCATAATATCCAAAGGCGACCCGTATGCGGAAGGAATGGCGCTGTGAGCAAAGCACGGCGCTGCCATAATACGGATAAACGCAACGTGAATCGGAGGTAACAAGAAATGAAAAAGATCTCTCGTCGTGACTTCCTCGCAGCTTCTGCTGCTGTGGGTGCAGCTGGCGTCCTGACCGCCTGCGGCGGTTCTTCCAGCAGCACTGCCACCTCTACTGCAGCTTCCACTGCTGCCAGCACCGCTGCCGGCGGCAAGTCCACCGACTACCCCACCAAGGGTATTTCCGTCATCTGCCCCTGGTCTGCAGGCGGCGGCACGGACTCCTGCCTGCGCGCATTCTGCGAGGCTATGGGCAAGAACCTGGGCGTCACCCTGACCGTCGATAACCAGACTGGCGGCGGCGGCATCCTGGGCCATCAGGCTATCGCAGATGCCAACACCGACGGCTACACCATCGGTATGATCACCTTCGAGCTGGCTACCTATAAGAAGCTGGGCACCAGTGAACTGACCTGGGAGAATTACGCTCCCCTGTGCCGCGTCAACACCGACGCAGCTGCCATCACCGTCGGCGCAAAGTGGGCTGCTGACAACGGCATCACCGACCTGCCCGGTTTCATTGATTACTGCAAGGCTCACCCCGGTGAGGTGCAGATGGGCGGTTCTTCCAACGCTTCTGTCTGGCACATCGCTGGCGGCTACCTGATGAGCGCTACCGGCATCGACATCCAGATGATTACCTATCAGGAAGGTGCTGCTACCGCTGTCCAGAACGCAGCCGGCGGCTTCATTCAGGGCGTTACCGTCTCTCTGGCCGAAGCTCGCAGCTTCATCGAGTCCGGTGACCTGATCTGCCTGGGCGTCATGGACGAAGAGCGCAACCCCGTCTTCCCCGATGTTCCTACCTGTAAGGAGCAGGGCTACGACATCACCTACTACACCCAGCGCGGTATGGCCGCTCCTCTGGGCGTTGATGATGCCATCATGACCCGTCTGGAAGAGGCCTGCGCCGCTGCCATCGAGGATCCTGACTTCGTGACCTTCATGAACAACAACGGTCAGGCGATCTCCTATCTGGATGCACAGGGCTATGCTGACTACCTGAAGCAGGCTGCTGTCGATGTCGCAGCTGCTATGGACGCTGTCGGCCTCTGATTTGTCTCTCTGAGTATTTGCTGGGGCAGGCAGTTCATGCCTGCCCTTTTTTATGAGAAGATATAGAGAGGAGGAACCCCTTTTGAACAAAGACAAAATGAAAACGATGGCCTTCTCCAATCTGGTAGGCTCCATCATTTTCCTCGCGATCGGCATCTGGGCGTGGTTCCAGACCGATAATTTCCCTGAGGTGGCCAACACCTATGTGCAGGCTTCCACCTTCCCCCGCGTCATGATCGTGGGTATGCTCATCTTCTCGGTGGTCCTGCTCATCCAGTCCATCTTCAAGCTGATGGGTACCATGAAGCCCACCGACCCCGTTGCTGCCGAAGTCGGCACCCTGAATCCCCTCAAGGATAAGGGCGTGGCCGCTGCTTACCTCGTCATGCTCCTCTGTGTGCTGTTCGCTGCTCTGTTCAAGAGCTGCGGCTACATCCTGTGTGCTGTGGTGCTCTCGATGATCATCATGTTCCTCATCGGCAAGCGCAACTGGGTGCAGATGGTCCTTGTGAGCATTCTGGTGCCGCTGCTGATGTGGCTGGTGTTCTACAAGGTGCTTACCGTCAATATTCCGCTGGGTCCGCTGAACTTCCTGCGCACCCTCGTGGACATGATATAAGGAGGGAGCACAGTTATGGATTTTAGTCTGCTTCTTTCCAGCTATGCTACTGTCTGGTCCAACCCCGAGGTCCTTCTGATGACCTTCATCGGCGCACTGGGCGGCGTTCTGCTGGGCGCTATCCCGGGCATGACCGCCACCATGGGCGTGGCGCTGCTCATCCCCTTCTCCTTCGGCATGGACCTCATCCCGTCCATCGGCCTGCTGCTGGGCATCTACTGCGGCGGTATGTACGGCGGTTCCATTTCCGCTATCCTCATCCACGCCCCCGGCACGCCCGCCGCAGCCGCCACCCTGCTGGACGGCTACCCCATGTGTAAGAAAGGTCAGGCCGGCAAGGCACTGTCCGTTGCCATGTTCGCCTCCTTCTGCGGCGGCGTCATCGGCGCACTGGTCATGACCTTCCTGTCTCCGCTGGTCGCTGATATGGCCATGAACTTCGGCCCCGGCGAGATGTTCATGCTGGCCGTCTTCGGCCTGTCGGTCATCGTCGCAATTTCCGGCAAGTCTGTGGCCAAGGGCCTCATCAGCGCCTTCTTCGGTATGCTGCTCTGCACCGTCGGCCTCGACCCCACCAACGGCATCCCCCGCTTCATCACCACCAAGCAGACCGGCCTGCTGGATGGCTTCCAGTTCATCCCCACTCTGATCGGTCTGTTCGCTGTCTCTGAAGTCATCGCCGGCGTTGAGCGCATCATCCGCGGCGAAGAGCATGAGCAGAAGTCCAACGAGAAGATCACCAACGTCCTGCCCGATTGGAAGACCATCAAGCAGATCTGGCCCAACATCCTGTCCGGCGGCCTCATCGGCACCTTCATCGGTGCGATCCCCGGCGCAGGCGGCGACATCGCAGTCTTCGTCTCCTACGGCGCCAGCAAGTCTGCAAGTAAGCACCCCGAGCTGTACGGCACCGGCATCCCCAACGGCGTTGCTGCTACCGAGTCCGCCAACAACGGCTGCTCCGGCGGCGCTATGATCCCCCTGCTGTCTCTGGGCGTCCCCGGTGACTCCGTCACCGCCATCCTGCTGGGTGCCTTCATCATGAAGGGAATCACCCCCGGCCCCATGATGTACGTTACCGAGCTGCCCACCGTCTACCGCGTCTTCGCGGCTCTGATGCTGGCAAACCTCTGCATGCTGGTCGTCGGCTGCCTGGGCGTCCGCTTCTTTGCAAAGATCGTCTCCATCGAGAAGAAGATGCTCTACCCCATCATCCTCGTCATCTCCCTGCTGGGTGCTTTCTCCATCAACAAGAATGCCTTTGATGTGGGCGTCTGTGTCGCCTTTGGCATCATCGGCTGGCTGATGAACAAGTACGAGTTCCCGCTTTCTCCCATCCTGCTGGCCCTCATTCTGGGACCCATGTGCGAGAAGAACTTCGTGCGCTATATGAACATCCAGCGCGGCAACTTCTTCGCCATCACCACTTCTCCCATCGCAATGGTCTTTGCAACGGTCGCTATCCTGGTCATCGTCTACTCTGTCTATAACCAGAGCAAGATCAACAAGCGTGCTGCTGCAAACGCTGCACAGGAGAAGGCATAAGCTCAACATCCTGACAAGCTCTGTCTGTTACATTCCCATGAAGCTGCGGCTGTCCCGTTCCGTCGGGGCGGCCGCACTTCGCTTTGGGCAGCAAAAACGGAGGTCTGTTTATGTGGTTTGTATTTGCACTGGGCTCGGCCCTGTTTGCGGCCCTTACCTCGATCCTGGCCAAGGTGGGCATCGAGGGGGTCAACTCCACTCTGGCCACCGCCATCCGCACCGTGGTGGTGCTGGCCATGAGCTGGGGCATGGTGTTCCTCACCCGGGCCCAGGGGGGCATGGGGGAGATCAGCTGCCGGAGTTGGCTCTTCCTCATCCTATCGGGGCTGGCCACCGGGGCGTCCTGGCTGTGCTACTACCGGGCCCTGCAGCTTGGCCGGGCCTCTCAGGTGGTGTCCATCGACAAGCTCAGCGTGGTGATCACCCTGGTGCTGGCCTTTGTGTTCCTCCACGAGCCCTTTACCGCCAAAAGTATGGTGGGCTGCGCCCTCGTCGCCGCCGGCACCCTGTTTATGGTGCTGTAAGAGGGTAAGCTCCCTGCAAACAACAAGGCCCTCCCGGGTTTGCCTGGGAGGGCCTTTTGTGCTTGTCAGTGGGTGGTATCTTCTGCCGGAGCCTCAGGGTGGTGGCACTTGGCCAGCATATCCAGCTCCGGCATCAGCTCGGTGCTGATGACCGAGAGCATCTGCTCCATCTTGTCGCAGTCCTCAGCCGGGAAGCGCTTGCGCACACGCTCGATGACCGTGTGCAGGTAAGAATAGCTGATGCTGTAGTAATCGATGTATTTCTGGGTGGGGCGCAGGAAGTATTCGCGGCGGTCGGTGGTGGACTGGATCTTCTCCACATAGCCCTTTTTGACGAGGCTGCCGATTTTATAAGCCGCGTTGGGGGTGGAGATGCCCATCATGCGGGAAAACTCTGCAATGGTGGGCTCCCCCATCGCCATGATGCCCTCCATGCAGAAGGACTCCACCGTAGTCAGCGTGGCTTCGCGGGTGGCAAAGCGCTGAAATACATTCTGATAAAAATGCAGCTTGAATTTTGTATAGACGTCCTGAAAGACTTCTTCCAGCATGGGGTTCTCCTCCAGTGAGCAAATAGCTCAAAAATTTTACTCTTTTAATAAGTATACCATGATTTGCGCCGGAGGGGAAGACAAAAATCTACGATTCCGTTAAGATTTTGTGACTTCTTCCTTCCCAGTATGGCCCATCCGCGCCCTGACGATGCTGAGCACGACGAGTTCGATGACGATGGCACAAGCCAGCAGCACGAAGGAGGTCAGGGTGTTGGCGGCATCACCGAGGACAGCCTGTGCTGCACCGCAGAGCAGATAGCAGCCCGCCGAGATGGCGGCGGCGGTCATGGCGTAGGGCAGCTGGGTGGAGACATGGTTCACGTGGCTGCAATGCGCGCCGGCAGAGGCCATGATGGTGGTGTCGGAGATGGGCGAGCAGTGGTCGCCGCAGACCGCGCCGGACAGGCAGGCGGCGATGGAGACCACCAGCATCTCACCCTCCGGGAACGCATGGCAGACGATGGGGACCAGAATCGAGAAAGTACCCCAGGACGTGCCGGTGGCAAAGGCGAGGAAGACCGCCACCACAAAGATGATGATGGGCAGCAGGTACTGCAGAGCCGCTGCAGAGCCGCTGAGCAGGCTTGCGACGTAGTATTTTGCGCCCAGCAGGCCGGTCATGCCGGAAAGCGTCCATGCCAGCGTCAGAATGAGCATGGGGCTGACCATGGCCTTGAAACCCTCGGGGATGCAGGCGGCGAAGTCCTGAAAGGTCATGACGCCCCGCACCCGGTAAAACACGAAGGTGAACATCAGCGCAATGGCGCTGCCCAGCACGAGGCCCATGGAGGCGCTGCAGTTGGCAAAAGCGGTGACGAAGTCCACGCCCTCAAAGAAGCCGCCAGTGTACACCATGCCGAAGATGCAGGCCGCGATGAGCACCAGCACCGGCGCGATGAGGTCCACCACATGGCCGCGGGTGTCGCTGCCGTCGTCCGCGTCGTCGCCGTAGGGGCGGTCGTCGGTGGTGAAGAGGTCGCCCAGCAGGGCGTTATCCTCGTGCTTTTTCATGGGGCCGTAGTCGAGGCCGCTGAAGATGAGGAAGAGGCTCATCACCATGGTGAGGATGGCGTAGTAGTTATAAGGGATGGTGCGCAGGAACATGGTAAAGCCGTTGATGCCCGAGCCTTCCGGCACAGAGGACGTGACGGCGGCGGCCCAGCTGGACACCGGCGCGATGATGCAGACGGGTGCTGCGGTGGCGTCGATGAGGTAGGCCAGCTTTGCGCGGGAGACCTTCTGCCGGTCAGTGACCGGGCGCATGACGGAGCCGACGGTCAGGCAGTTGAAGTAGTCGTCCACAAAGATGAGGATGCCCAGCAGCAGGGTGGCGAACTGTGCGCCCGCCCGGGTGTGGATGTGGGTGGAGGCCCAGCGGCCAAAGGCGGCGCTGCCGCCGGCCTTGTTCATCAGGGCCACCAGAATGCCCAGCATCACCAGAAAGACGAGGATGCCGACGTTGCTGGAATCGGACAGCTTGGACACCATGCCGCCGTCTTCGTTGAAGAAGAGAGTGGTCAGCGCCAGCTCAAGATTGCCGTTGGCGTAGAGCAGTGCGCCGGTGGCGATGCCCACCAGCAGCGAGGTGTAGACCTCTTTGGTGTTCAGGGCCAGCACGATGGCTATCACAGGGGGCAGCAGGGACAGCGCCGAGCTGTACACGGCGCAGGTGTAGGTGGAAGGGTCGTCGATTTTGCCGGGCGTTGCGGCGGTACACCACAGCAGCAGGGCAAACACCAGCAACGCACCCACCCACGAGAGATTGGTTTTTTTCATGATAAACTCCTCGGTTGATTTTTTTGCAGCCTGCCGGGCAGACTAACCCTTTAGAAGCCGTTTTCATAAGCATTGCACACCGCCCGAACGGCCTTTTTGCCCGCATACTGCGTTGCTTTCCCTTGCAATCCGCTCAGGATTGCTGCGGAAAATCGCCTTGTCTGCGAGCAAAAATTCTCGTCGTTCGATGCACTCTGCTTACAAAAACAGCTTCTAACGTGATGGGACACGAAAGGGGGTGTTGGCTGCGCCGGACTATAAAGCGATGTATTTAGAGCTGTTCCGTGCCAGCGAACAGGCGGCACGGCTTTTGCAGGAAGCTCAGGCCCGGGCCGAGCAGCAGCTGCTGGCTGCCGACCCGCCGCCCATCGAGCTTGCCGAGAAAAAAGAGTCTTAGCCCTTCTTGCTCTCGGCCTTGGCGGCAAACTTTGCGTCGTTGACCACAAAGCGCTCGTGGACGCCGCCGCCCACAGGGCCTTTCTCGTCGTACAGGGAGACTTTGAACACCAGCTTGCGGCCTTCCACAGCGGTCAGCTCGCTCTCGCAGGTGACGGTCATGCCCACGGGGGTGGGTGCGGTGTGCTCCAGCTCCAGCTTGGTACCCACAGAGCCGCAGCCCTCATCCAGAGCGTCGGCGACGCTCATCCAGCAGGTCTTTTCGGCCAGCGCCACCAGTGCGGGAGTGGCGAAGACATTCAGCGTGCCGCTGCCCATGGTCTTGGCGGTGTTCTCGGGGGTCACGGCGACGCTCTGCTTGCCGCGGATTCCGGTTTCTAACATATAAAAATTCCCTCTTTCTTAATTTGTCGTGATGCCGCGGTTTGCGGCAGATAATTTCACATTTGTAAGGATACCACAAAATCCACGCCATTGCACCTGTTTTCTGGATTTTCCTTCAAAACTCTTTCCGTCTGAGGCCAAACGCGGTATCATAAGCTGGACAAGGAGGGAAAGAAGATGAACAATTTCTGGAAATCCTACGACATCACCCACGCCGAATACGGGGCCGATTACCGATGCTACCCGCTGTATGGCACTGTCCACCTCATGGAGCTGGCCATTTCGCTTGCCTTTATCGTGGGGGCGGCCCTGTGGTATCGCCGCAGTTCTGCCCGCACCCGGCGGCGCATTTTAGTCGGAGTCACCGCTTTGCTCCTGCTGGACGAAGCTGCCCTTCTGCTGGGGATGGCCCTGACCGGCCAGTGGAATTGGAGCTATCTGCCCCTGCACCTGTGCAATATCAATGTCTTCGTCTGTCTGTACAACACGATCACGGACAGAAACTGGTGCAAAGAGGAGCTGTATGCCCTCTGTATCCCGGGCGCAATGCTGGCCCTGCTCTGCCCCAGCTGGCTGGATGTCCCCTCTTGGTGGACGCTCATCAATCTGCACTCCGTCAGTATCCATGCCCTGCTGGTACTCTATCCAGTCCTGCTGGTGGCGGGCGGCTACCGTCCCAGTCCCCGGCGGGTGCCGCAGGTGCTGGCGTTCCTGTTCGGCTCTGCCCTGCCCATCTACTTTCTGAATAAGTCCCTTAACACCAACTTCTATTTCCTCAATAATCCCTACGGGAACATCATCACCAGCACCTTCACGGCCCTGCTGGGCGAAAAATATTATATCCTGGGCTTCCTGCCTGCCACCGCGCTGGCGCTGTTCCTCATGTATCTGCCGTGGGCGGCGGACTATAAAAAGAAGAAGCGGGCATGAATGCAGTGCTTTAGAAAAAGGCAGTTCGGTCAGGACTGCCTTTTTCTGTTGCCCTAAATTGCACCCTTCCTGCAAAATAAATCTGCAAATTTCTTGCGTTTTGCGGTCTGTTTTATCAATTTTAAGAGAATGCTGTTTTTTTGCGCAAATCCCCTTGACAGGAGCCATACAGCGTGTTATCATGAACACATGAACAGATGTTCATATATTGAAGCGAAAGGGTGACAACGATGGCTGAGAATGCTCTCGCCCCAGAACAGAAGCTGCCCACGGCCCCGCCGGTGCTGCCGGACGATGAGGTGCTCTACGAGCTGGCCGATTTGTTCCGGGTGTTCGGCGATTCCACCCGCATCAAGATACTCTACGCCCTCCACGACGATGAGCTGTGCGTGCAGGACATTGCAAATGCCGTCCAGCTCAGCCAGTCGGCGGTGAGCCATCAGCTGCGGGTGCTCAAGGACTCAAAGCTCGTCCGCTTCCGCCGCGACGGCAAGACCATTTACTATGCACTGGACGATGACCATGTGCGCAGCATCCTCTCCATGGGCATGGACCACATCGAAGAGTGATGCCCCCAAAACGCTGCAAGCTCTGCCGCACCCTGCGGTGGAGCGGGGATATAGAAAGAAAGGCTGGTACTTATTATGAAAAAGAGCTACAAGATCGAAGTTGACTGCGCAAACTGCGCCCAGAAGATGGAGGATGCCGCCAACACGGTCGCCGGCGTTGCAAAGGCTACCGTCAGCTTCATGACCCAGAAGATGAACGTCGAGTTCGATGAGGGTGCTGACGTCAAGGCTACCATGCAGAACGTCCTCTCCGCCTGCAAGAAGGTCGAGGACGACTGCGAGATCTTTGGCATCTGAGTTTCGACTTATACTGCCGGGATGCGCGTGGAAAATGTGGAAAAATAAATCAGTTTTCAACAATTTCCACGGCGTTTTCAACATTCTGGACGCAAAAACAGAAAAATGAACGCGCATTTGCGGCTTTTTGCGGGAAAAACTCGTGGAAAAGCCGGGGAAAGCGTGGAAAACAAGCCCCTTGTGGGGAAAACCTGTTGAATCTGAGAAAACTGCCCCAAAAGGAGGCTGGTACCTGTGACGAAAAAACAAAAGAAAATGCTGTACCGCATCATCGCCGCTCTGGCTCTGGTGCTGGTGCTCAAGCTGCTGCCGCCTCTGCCCGTGTCGGTGGAGCTGCTGCTCTACTGCATCCCCTACCTCGTGGTGGGCTGGGATGTGCTCCGCAAGGCCCTTCTGGGCATCAAGAACCGTCAGCCCTTTGATGAATGCTTCCTGATGGCCGTCGCCACCGTGGGTGCATTCGCGCTGGGCGATTACGTCGAGGGCTGTGCCGTTATTATCTTCTACCAGATCGGCGAGCTGTTCCAGGGCGTTGCCGTCGGCAAGAGCCGCCGCAGCATCTCGGCCCTGATGGACATCCGGCCCGACTACGCCAACATCGAGGGCGAGGACGGCAAGCTGGAGCAGGTGGACCCCGATGAGGTCGAAATCGGCACCATCATCGTGATCCAGCCCGGTGAGCGTGTGCCTATCGACGGCGTCATCGTCGAGGGCGCTTCCACCCTCAACACCGCCGCCCTCACCGGCGAGAGCCTGCCCCGGGATGTCCGGTCCGGCGATGAGGTCATCAGCGGCTGTGTCAACATGAGCGGCCTGCTCAAGGTCAGGACCACCAAGGAGTTCGGCGAATCCACCGTCTCTAAAATTCTCGACCTCGTGGAAAATTCCAGCATGAAGAAGGCCCGCGCCGAGAACTTTATCACCCGCTTTGCCCGGGTGTATACCCCGGCGGTCTGCTACGGCGCGCTGGCGCTGGCCTTCATTCCCCCTATCGTTCTGCTGCTGATGGGCCAGCCCGCCCGCTTCGGCGACTGGGTCTACCGCGCCCTTACCTTCCTCGTCATCAGCTGCCCCTGCGCACTGGTCATCTCTATCCCGCTGAGCTTCTTCGGCGGCATCGGCGGCGCCTCTGCCTGCGGCATCCTCGTCAAGGGCTCTACCTATCTGGAAGAGCTGGCCGATACCCGCGTCGTCGTCTTCGATAAGACCGGCACCCTGACCCAGGGTACCTTCAAGGTCGTCAAGGTCTGCCCCGTAGAGGGCGGTACCGAAGACAGCCTTGTGGAAGCCGCTGCGCTGGCCGAGAGCTGGTCGAAGCACCCCATCTCCCTGAGCATCAAGGCTGCTTACGGCAAGGACATCGACTCTGCCCGCGTCACCGACGTGGAGGAGCTGGGCGGACACGGCGTTACCGCCAAGGTGGACGGCAAGCTGGTCGCTGCCGGTAATGCCCGCCTGATGGCAAAGCTGGGGCTCACCGTCCCCGATGTCCCCCAGACCGGCACCATCGTCCATGTGGCCATCGACGGCAAGTATGCGGGCTATCTGCTCATCTCCGACGTGGTGAAGCCCCACAGCGCACAGGCCATCAAGGGCCTCAAGCAGGCTGGCGTCCGCAAGACCGTCATGCTTACCGGCGACGCAGAGCCGGTGGCAAAGGCTGTCTCGGCAGAGCTGGGCATCGACGAGTACCACGCCGGTCTGCTGCCCGGCGATAAGGTGGACCAGATCGAGAAGCTCCTGGCCGCCAAGAACCCCAAAGAGATGCTGGCCTTCGTGGGCGACGGCATCAACGACGCCCCTGTCCTCTCCCGTGTGGATGTGGGCATCGCCATGGGTGCTCTGGGCTCTGACGCCGCCATTGAGGCCGCCGACGTCGTCCTGATGGATGACGACCCGGCCAAGATCGCCCTCGCCATGCGCATTGCCCGCCGCACCAAGAGCATCGTCTATCAGAACATCGTCTTTGCTCTGGCCATCAAGGCGGCCTGCCTGCTGCTGGGTGCTCTGGGTATCGCCAACATGTGGGCGGCCATCTTTGCCGACGTCGGCGTCATGGTCCTCGCTGTCCTGAACGCCACCCGCGCCCTCTATACGAAAAACCTCACCCAAAAATAAAAGATATAAGGCAAAGAGGGTTCTGTGCGGCCGCACAGGACCCTCTTTGCCTTATAAATAGTTCTTGCAAATGCAGATAAACCTGTTATACTACTATATTGGAGGGTTGAAGTAAATGCGGGAACAAAACGAAACAAATTTGAACCGCGCACCGGCGTGGCGCGCGTTCCGGGCCGCAGCGCCTCAGACGCTGCCGGTGTTTGCCGGATATTTGGTGCTGGGCCTCGGCTACGGCATCTATGTGCAGTCGCTGGGCCTGCCAGTCTGGCTGCCGCCCCTGATGGGTACGGTAGTGTACGGCGGCTCGCTGGAATTCGTGCTGGCGTCGCTGCTTCTGGGCAGCTTTGCGCCGGTGTCGGCCTTTCTGATGGCGCTGATGATCCAGGCACGGCATCTTTTCTACGGCCTGACCATGCTGCAGCGCTACCGCGGCTACGGCCTGCGCAGCGCCTACATGATCTTCGCCATGAGCGACGAGACCTTTTCCATCACCTGCTCGGCAGAGCCGCCCGAGGGCGTGGATAAGGGCTGGTTCATGTTCTTCATCACCCTGCTGGACCAGATCTACTGGGTCGCCAGCGCGGCTATGGGCGCGGCCCTCGGCGCTGTCCTGCCCTTCAGCACTGAGGGCGTCGATTTCGTCATGACGGCCATGTTCGTGGTTATCTTCCTCAACCAGTGGGAGAAGGAAAAGCAGCACGCCAGCGCCATCATCGGCATTGCCGCCCCGCTGGTCTGCCTGCGTATCTTCGGCTCGGGCAGCTTCCTCATCCCCTCGATGGTCTGCATCCTTGTGGCACTGCTGCTGCTCCGCCGCCCCATCGAGGCCAAAGAAAGCGAGGCGGCAAAATGAGCAATATCCAGTTCATCCTGACCATCGCCGTCTGCGCGGCGGCGACTATGCTCACCCGCTTCCTGCCCTTTCTGGTGTTCGGCTCCCGGGGCGGTAAGGTGCCTGAGGTGGTGGAGTATCTGGGCCATGTGCTGCCCGCCGCCATCTTCGGAATGCTCATCGTCTACTGCCTCAAGGGCGTCAGCCTCACCTCGGGCAGCCATGGCATCCCGGAGGCCATCGCCATCGGCGTGACCGTCGCCCTCCATAAGTGGAAGCATCAGACGCTGGTTTCCATCGCCGGCGGCACGCTGTGCTATGTGCTGCTGGTGCAAATGGTGTTTTGAGAAATGTAAAACGTCCTGTATTGATTTTGCAGCAATACAGGACGTTTTTAATTTGCTATTTTTTCTGGAAGAGTATCAGAAGTGCCAAATAGAGACAACTGTTCGTTTTCAAACCGGAGCTGATTTTGAGTGCCGGTAATGACATAGTTTGTAAGAAGTGCCTCTACGACAGGATTGCGGTTCTTTTCCTTTGCACCTACATGATAAAAATGTTCCCGTGTGATGATTTGGCAGTCATTCCACACCTGCTCGATATATTCGTTTGAACGGTAATCATTGTGATGCCATGTTGACAGCATAAAATTGGACTGTGATTTAACGAGTGCGCTGTGCAGAGCAACTTCGAGTTCTTCATCCCAACTGTCATAGTAATCGACATGACGGCCAATATACGGAGGGTCGCAGTATATGAAATCGGAATGGGTCGCTGAACTTATCGTATCCTCAAAGGATTGACATAAAAACTCCCATTCATGGGTTTTCAGAAGCTCTTCGATGTGGGCGACCTGGTTTACGATTTTTGTGATATAAGCCTTTGCAAACCGCTGAGGTTTGTGTCCATATGGAACATTGAAGTTGTAGTCCTTATTGAAGCGCATCATCCCGTTAAAGCAGGCACGGTTCAGAAAGAGAAAGTCCAGAGGTTCGTGATGCTGGTTGAATCGGTCACGAACCTCATAGTAATAATCGGCATCGCCATTCTCGAGTTTCTTCCCTTCCGCTTCGAGAAATGCACGGACTCTTCCACTGGTGATAGAGCCATCTTTTATTCTGTTATAAAAGTTGATGATGTGAGGGTTGACGTCTGCAAATACGGCACGTTCCGGCTCAACATTAAAGCCAACAACACCAGACCCCATAAATGGCTCATACCATATAGTTTCTTTGTCCAGAATCACATTTTCTCGAATCAGGGGGACAAGCTTTGTTTTAATGCCTTGAATTTTAAGAGGAGGAACGAATATTTTTTCGCTCATTTTGTGCTCCTTTTAGAGGCTCTGCAATTATTCAACTCGGAAGGCAGTCCTCTGTATTGCAGATATTCCGAAAAAGAGGAAAGCTTTTTTCGCTTGTTCTCAGAAAGAATTTCTATTTTGCCAAAGTTTGCCCAATAATCATCAAACAATTCTTCACCAGCTTTGGCAAACACACCATTACCATTTAAAATATCTTGAATATTATGGATGCTGCCGATATTTGCCGTGTTTCCACTGCCACCCTTGTCACTTGCTATTTTCCACTTTTCTTCTGCGAAAAAGAGAAAATCGTGGATAACAGAAGGAATCTCATTCAGCTCATCAATGGAATATGTATGCGTCTCATTCTTTTTGTCCAGCACTGCACGGGTGTAAATGATTCCGAAACAGAAGTGCCCACTGTAATCATCATAGGGATATTGAATGTTTTTGGTACTTGTGCGATTGATAAAGTATTCGCCGTGAGAACCTAGTGTAAATCCATTGCAGAAATCAGGATGATTCTCTTCTCGGTAAGTTGTTTTCAAATCGACAGCAAATTTGATGGAAGGGTCGGTTTTAGAGATAAAAGTCAGATCCGGGTAGTAATTTTGATAAGTTGCAAGTTCGATGTCATATCCAGTCTGTTCGGCAAAGGCTAGAAACTGAGGGAATAAGTGCAACTCTAATATTTTGGAGACGATTTTAGTGTCGGAAGAAATCGTATAAATGTTTTTGAAAATATCGATAAAGCCCTTGATGGTCCATTCATCGTTTACTGCAATCTTATCGGACAGAGTATTTGCAAAGTCTTTTAGTTGTGCTAAAAATAAGGCTTTTTCACGTTCGTTTTTCATTACACGCTCCTCAATGGTAGAACGTATCAAAATTGACCTGCCGGTAGAACCGCTGCTGCAGCTGGTCGAAGCTGTCGCAGTCCTGCGCCAGCAGCCACATGATCTTCGTCACGACGGCCTCAATGGTCATGTCGTGGGCCTCGAGGAAGCGGAAGCGGTTCTTGACCCGCTTGCCCACCTCGTAGATGCCCACGTCGCTGCCCTCGTAAGTGACCTGGGTGGTGAGGATGAGCACTTTGTGGGTCTTGTCGTAGTCGCCGAGGCCCTCGGCGAAGGCGTCCATCAGCCGCTGGGGGATGCCGCCTACGCCGAAGCTCTCCACGATAACGCAGTCGTAGAGGCGGAAAATTTCGGGAATCAAATCGGGGCTGAGGCCGGGCGTCAGCTTGAGCAGGAAGACGCGGGGGCTGAGCGAGCGTCCAAACTCCACAGGGCCGGTGGGCCAGGGCGAAGGCACATACCGCACCAGACGGTCGCCCTGTACCAGTGCCAGCGCCGGGAAATTCACCGAGGCAAAGGCGTCGTAGCTGATGGTCTTGTTCTTCTTGGCGCGGGTGCCTGCGATGACATGGCCGCCAAACACCACCATGACGCCCCGGCTGCCGGGGTCGAGGGCGCAGATGACGCTGTCGCGAAGGTTTTTCTTGGCGTCGGTAATCTCGTTGGAGATGGGCTGCTGTGCGCCGGTGAGGATGACGGGTTTGTCGGCGTTCTGGATGAGGTAGGACAGAGCCGCCGCCGAGTAGGCCAGCGTGTCGGTGCCGTGGCAGATGATGAAGCCGTCGTAGAGGGCATAGTTCTCCTGTACGGCCTTTGCCATCATCAGCCAGTGCTCCGGGCCGAGGTCGGTGCTGTCGATGCTGCACAGGGCCAGCGTGTCGGGGCAGCAGAGCTCGTTCAGCTCAGGCAGATGAGCCAGAAGCTCTTCGCTGGTGAGCACGGGTTTGAGGCCCTGCTGGGTGCGGACGCTGGCGATGGTGCCGCCGGTGGTGATAAAAAGCAGACGCTGCTTTGTGGACATAGAAAAAGCCTCCATCAGGAAGATTGAATCGCATTCATAGAAAGTATAACACACTCGCCCGCCCTTGCAAAGTGGCGCTCGGGCGGAAAATGGAGGCTTTTGGGACTTGGTCACAGAAATTAGGGGGATTTGGTGTATAATAGAAGTATAGAGCGCTGTTGCGCAGAGCTAAGTTCTCTTTTGCGCACCAAAAGAGAACCAGAAAAGTGCCCGCTACTTTCGAGGCGCGGGAGGCACGAACTAGGGGCTGCTCGCCCCTAGTAACCCCGGAGAGGTGGGCTCCAACTCAAAATGCTGGAGATTCGTGCATTCGCACGAAGATCTCTTAACCGCATTTTGAGCCTCCGCCGATTTGCTGCTCCGCAGCAGACTTCACGCTTTTGCTGGACGTAAAGTTCTGCTAAGACATAACGCCCTCGGCGAAGCCGTAAATCGGAGAAACGAGAAAAAAGCGTTTAGCGAAGCGGCTAGCTTTTTTCCGTTTCGACTTCTTCTTTGGGGTCTGAAAGGGGCGAGCAGCCCCTTTCTTGCAACGGCGACGACCGCCGCCTGCGGCGGAAACAGGGAGGAGCTGTTGGGGCCGCGGTCAGCAGGACACGAGTGCCGCCCAAGGCACGAAGTGGACGCTGGGTACCGCAACCCGTCGGATCCAGCGCGTCGAAATCGCTGGTGGTTTTCTGGTTCTCTTTTGACATCAAAAGAGAACATTAGCCTTAATGAAAAAGCGCTCTGCCCCGCGCACCGGCGCGCAAAGAACGTAACGGATTTTACGATAATACAAGAAGTACAAGGAGGCCCACTATGTCCAACATCGTCATCATCGGCTCCGGCCCGGCGGGGGTGTCCGCCGCGCTGTACACTGCCCGTGCGGGGGTGGACACCACCGTCCTCACTCGGGGGCCGGGTGCGCTTGACCGTGCAGAGCTTATCCAGAACTACTACGGCTTCGCCGCCCCCATCTCGGGTGCGGAATTGGAGCGTCAGGGCATCGAGGGGGCCAAGGCTGTGGGCGTTAAATTTGTGACCACCGAGGCCGTGGGTCTGACCTATACCGATAAACTCACTGTAGAAACCCTCGATGGAGATTACCCATCGGACGCTGTTATCCTCGCCACAGGTGCTTCGCGGGCGACGCCCCGCATCCCGGGGCTGGCGGGTCTCGAGGGCCACGGCGTCAGCTATTGCGCCACCTGCGATGCCTTTTTCTATCGCGGCAAAGATGTGGCCGTGGTAGGCAGCGGCGAATACGCCCTGCATGAGGTGCAGGCGCTCCTGCCGGTGGCGGCCAGCGTCACCCTCCTGCTGAATGGTGCGCCGCCGGCGGCAGAGTTTCCGCCGGAGGTGACTGTCCGGCCTGAAAAAATCGACGCGATCCTCGGCGAGCAGAAAGTCACCGGCATCCAGCTGTCCGGCGGCGATGTAGTGGAGCTGGCGGGTGTGTTTGTGGCTCTGGGCGTTGCGGGCAGTACGGCGCTGGCCCGGAAAATCGGTGCCGCTGTGGAGAACGACCGCATCGTGACAGATGAAAAAATGCAGACCACCGTCCCCGGCCTCTACGCCGCCGGAGACTGCACCGGCGGGCTTTTGCAGGTGGCGAAGGCCGTCTATGAGGGCGCTCTGGCAGGCACCGAAGCCGCCAAAGCGCTGCGGAAGGGGTGATTTAAAATGCCGGAAATCCTGCCCATCCCTAAATGCGGCGAGCACCGCCAGTGTCTCGCCTGTGCCTTCCCCTTCTGGGACAAGCTGACCGCCGAACAGCAGGATATGCTCTGCCGAACCACCCGCCCGGTGCGCTATCGCAAGGGCGAGCGGGTCCACAGCCCGGTGGAGAACTGCGTGGGCATCCTGCTGCTGCGCACCGGCCAGTTCCGGGCGTATCTTCTCTCCGACGATGGCCGGGACGTGACCCTCTACCGCCTCTTTGGCGGCGAGATCTGCATCCTCTCCGCCTCCTGCGTTATGGACTCGGTGAACTTTGACCTCTACATCGACGCCGAAGAGGACACCGAGGCCTACTGCATCAGTGCGGGCGTCTTCCGCAGTCTCATGCAGCAGAACGTGGAGGTGCGGTGCTTCGCTTACCAGATGACCGCTGAGCGCTTCTCCGACACTATGTGGACGATGCAGCAGATCCTCTTCATGAGCGCCGACCGGCGGCTGGCCATCTTCCTCGCGGACGAGCTTGCCAAGACCGGCGGCGACGATGTCCGCCTGACCCAGGACCAGATGGCAAAGTACATGGGTTCTGCCCGCGAGGTGGTGAGCCGCCTGCTGAAATACTTCGCCGGTGAGGGCATCGTGAAGCTCTACCGCGGCGGGGTAGAGGTATTGGACAAGGAAAGACTGAACCGGATCGCGAGAGGTGAAGCATGATACAGAAAAATGAATTTCCCATTTTGGAATACGATTTCGACTCGACAGAGATATTAAAGCCCAACCACGGGGCGGAGCAGCTGACTCTACCGGAGAAATGCGTCTTTGCTTTTCTGGGGGACACCATCGACTCCTATGCCGCCGAGATGGGCGCGGCAGTTGCAGAGCATTTTGAGACTATCACAAAGACCTACCCGATTTATGTTGTAAAAAATGACGGCGAAGAATTCTGCCTCTGTCAAGCCCCACTGGGAGCGCCCGCTGCGGCGCAGTTTATGGATTGTCTCATTGCTTGCGGGTGCAGGAAAATTGTTACGGCAGGCTCGTGCGGCGTGTTGACCGAAATGGCAGAGAACGAATTTCTTATCCCGACCAAAGCGCTGCGGGATGAGGGCACATCCTATCACTATCTTCCTGCCGCCCGGTATGCAGAACCGGCCTCGGAAGCGGTGCAGGCCATAGAAAAGACCTTCCGTGCGCTGGGTCTTCCCTTCCGTGAGTGCATCACATGGACGACAGACGGCTTTTTCCGAGAAACAAGGGATATGGTGGCGTACCGGAAAGCCGAAGGCTGCGCAACGGTAGAAATGGAATGTGCTGCCCTTGCGGCCTGCGCCAAAAAGCGCGGAGCAGCTTTTGGACAAATTCTGTACACAGCGGATTCCCTTGCAAATGCAGAGCAGCATGATGACCGTGACTGGGGAAAGGATTCGCTGCGGAAAGCGTTGGAACTCTGCATAGAAGTTCTGAGAATGTGGTAAACCATATAAAAATCGCAGAGAGACGTTGAAACTGCTTGACATTTGAAAAACTGGTTGGAGACCTGAACGGCGCATACAGCCGCCGCATCAATTTACAGCACAGACTGGTCTATCAGATCTATGAGGAAGAAAAGACCATCAAAATTCTGAGTCTTTGGACTCACTACGAGCGATAAAAAATGCCATCGTGCCTAGGCACGATGGCATTTTTACTATCAGCGGGAATTACCCTTTGCACCCCTGCTCTTCCCAGTCGCCGAAGTCAGAGACGTCGGCGATTTTAGTCGGGTCGAACTTACCGTTTTCGTCCTTGGGGGCGATGGCGGGGCCGGCCTCCACGGGGTTCGGGTTCGGAGCCTCGGGGTCACAGACCGGGCGCTCTTCGCTCTGGTCGGGCAGGGTCACAGGCTCTGCGGCCTCAGCGGGCGCTGCCTCCGTCTCAGGGGCGGCGGGCTCCTCAGCGGGAGCGGTCTCTTCTGCCGGTGCGGCGGCTTCGGCCTCTGCCTTGGCCTCACCCTCAGCGTATGCCTCGGCGGTCTTGGCGGCCTCTGCGTCGTCCTTTTCGGCTTCCTCGGGGAACTCGATGGATTCGATGATGGGTGCGGCCTTCTCGTTCAGGAGCTTGTCCATGATGACGATAGCGGCACCGGTGGCCGCCACAGCGGCGGCAGTACCCAGAATGCGGAAGATTGCTTTCATGCCATGACCTCCTTGGTTATGCTGCAGTTAGGAGAAGGTGACAACATCGTTCAGCGGCTTCTCGGCAGGCTCCACCGACAGTGCGGTGAGCACCGGGCCTTTGCCGCGGTAGATGTTATGGAACTTATAGCCGACCTTTGCGGTCACTTTGACCCATGCCCGCTGCTCGAGGGCCTTGTAGCCGTCGTAGCTGCAGGGAAAGCCCACGAACTGGATGTCCTGCACGCAGCAGGTCATGGCGAACCGGCCCGGCACGAAACTGTTCTTGCCGGCACGGTTGGTCTGGCAGACCTGTGCGAGGAACTTGACGGTCTTGCCTGCGTACTTCTGGGGCTCGTCCTGACAGTCCATATACCAGATGCCGTAATCGTCGTCCGGGATGTCGATGACCGGGGCGTTGATGTCGAAGGGCAGCGGGTCGGGGATGTCGTCGTAAGCCACGCTGCCGTCCTTGAACTCGTAGGCGATGTCGCACTTGCGGGATGCCTGACGCACCAGCTTGTGCAGTTCCTGACGGGCGGCGTCGTTGTTGACGGCCTCGGCGCGGTTGAAGACGATGAGCTCACTGCGGGCGATCTTGTCCAGCATCAGCGCGCGCATGGAGTTGTCGCGGGCGTAGGTCAGCGCGGTGGTGCCGTCGGCGGTGGCGATGCACTGGTAGACGATCCAGTTCTCAGGCAGATTGTTTGCCAGATCCTGCAGCATCCACATACCGTTGTACTCGATGACCACGCGGCCTGCGTCGGCCTCCTTGGCCAGCTTTGCGAGGTTCTGGGGGTTCAGCTCGGCCTTGTCCTCGAGGTTGTAGAGCGTCACGCCGGGGAAGGCGAACTTCTTCTCATTGTACTCTTCTTCGCCCTCCTCGCAGACCAGCAGAAGGGTCTTGTCGCCGGAGTCGAAGTTGGGGTCTTCAAAAGTCTCCTGAATGAACTTGGTCTTGCCGCTCTCGAGGAAGCCCACAAACAGGTAAACCGGGATCTCATTTGCCATAATCTTTTATCCTTTCAGGGTCGATCAGCAGCCGAACAGTGCGGCGATGGCCTTTTCATCCAGCTTGGAGCCGATGACCACCAGCTTGCCGCCGACGTCTGCACCGCGTGCGCGGACTTCCCACTCGCCGGGAACGTAGTCGAACTCCAGCCAGCCGTCTGCGCCGCCGTCCACGATGCCCTTGGAGCGGAGGATCATGCCGTAATTGCCGGTGTCCAGCTCGTTGAGGGCGTGCTCAATGTCAGCCTTGGAGAACTTCTTGGCCGTCTCGACGCCCCAGCTGGTGAAGACCTCATCGGCGTCGTGGTCATGATGATGGTGATGATGGCCGCAGCAGCAATGCTCGTCGTGGTCATCGTCATCATGGTCGTGGTGGTGATGATGCTCATGCTCGTCTTCATCATCGTCGTGGTCGTGGTGATGATGGTGCTCATGCTCGTCTTCATCATCGTCATCGTGGTCATGATGATGGCCGCAGCAGCAATGCTCATCATGGTCATCATCGTGGTCGTGGTGATGATGGTGTTCGTGCTCTTCTTCCTCGTCCTCGTGGGCGTGCTCCTCGTTGGCCTTGGCAGCCATAGCGATCAGCTCAGCCTTGAAGTCGTCCTTGGTGGACATGGCCTTCAGGATCTGCTCGCCGGTCAGGGCGTCCCAGGCGGTGGTGACGATGGTAGCGGTGGGGTTCTTCTCACGCAGCATGGCCACAGCGGCGGCGATCTTTTCCTCGGTGGCGTTCTGGGTGCGGCTCAGGATGATGCAGCTTGCGTGGCTGATCTGGTCGTCGTAGAACTCACCGAAGTTCTTCATATACATCTTGACCTTGTTGACGTCGGCCACGGTAACGAAGCTGCTCAGCTGAACATCCAGATGCTCGGCCACGCCCTCGACAGCGCGGGTCACGTCGGACAGCTTGCCGACGCCGGAGGGCTCGATAACGATGCGGTCGGGGTGGTACTGCTCCACCACCTGCTGCAGAGCGGCGCGGAAATCGCCCACCAGAGAGCAGCAGATGCAGCCGGCGTTCAGCTCATTGATCTGGATGCCGGACTCCTTCAAAAAGCCGCCGTCGATGCCGATCTCGCCGAACTCGTTCTCGATGAGCACGACCTTCTGGCCTGCAAAGGACTCTTTGATGAGCTTCTTGATAAGGGTGGTCTTACCGGCGCCAAGGAAGCCGGAGAAAATATCAATTTTGGTCATAGTCTGAAATGCCTCTTTCTTTTATGCAGACGCCGCAAAGGCGCTGCCCAGCAGGCCCGTCGGGCCTTACAAGCAGTCCGGGCCGCTGAGTGCTGACCCGTAAAATTCCTACACTCCTATTATAACAAGGCTGTCAATGGCAAACCGGCCTTTTTGATGAGAAATTTGTAACATTTTTTGCAATTTGCTTGCGTTTTCGGGCGGCAGGGGCAAAATGAACCCTGCGAATTGCATTCTGCGCCCCGGAATGATACAATAAGGTACAGCAAACCATCGCCGCCGGACGTTTTTCCGGCAGAATAAAGAAAGAAGGCTTTTTGACATGAGCATGAATACCGTTCCCGAGCGTCTGGCCGCCCTGCGCGAGGCCATGAAGGCAAACGGCGTGGACGTCTATCTCATCCCGGTGGGAGACCCGCACGCCAGCGAGTATATGCCCGACCACTACACTGCCCTGACCTACTTCTCCGGCTTCCACGGCGAGAACTCCAACTTCGTCGTCACCATGACCGAGAGCGCTGTCTGGGCCGATGGCCGTTACTTCGTGCAGGCCGAGAAGGAGATCGCTGGCACGGAGATCCAGCTGATGCGGATGGGTGAGCCGGGCGTGCCAACCGCCGAGCAGTACTGCGGCAAAGTCCTGCCCGAGGGCGGCAAGCTGGGCCTCTGCGGCCTGACTGCTTCCTGCGGTCTGGTGCGCAGCCTGCAGAAAGAACTGGACGCTAAGAAAGGCACCATCAAGCTGCTGAACCTCGAGGACGAGCTGTGGACGGAGGGCCGTCCCGCCCTGCCCGCTACCCCGGCATGGCTCCTGCCGAAAGAGTACGCAGGCTTCTCCCCTGCCGAGAAGCTGGGCCAGCTGCGTGCGAAGCTCTCTGAGCTGGGCTGCACCGCACAGCTGGTAGGCAAGCTGGACAATCTGGCATGGCTGCTCAATCTGCGTGCGATGGACATCCAGTGTACCCCCTATGCCATGGCCTATTGCTATGTGACCCCCGATAAGGCGACGCTCTTCATCGACACCGCCCGCGTCAGCGCCGAGGCTGCTGCGGAGCTGAAGGAGAACGGCGTGGAGCTGGCTGAGTACGACGATGTGCTTACCTTCCTCGCCGCCCAGACCGAAGAGCAGACCGTTCTGGCCGACCCCGTTTCCGTCAACTACGCTGTTTACCAGACCCTGCAGGCCAACCCGGCTCTGACCGTCAAGGACGAGGCCGACCCCCTGCTGCCCATGAAGGGCGTCAAGAACGAAGTCGAGCTGGCTCACACCCGCGAAGCTCACATCCGGGACGGCGTGGCTATGGTGCGCTTCCAGATCGAGCTGGAGAACCGTCTGGCCGCCGGCGAAGAGCTGACTGAGCTGACCATCGACGAGATCCTCCACAAGTACCGCAGCGCACAGGACAAGTTCCTGACTGAGAGCTTCGGCACCATTGCAGCTTACGGCCCCAACGCCGCCATGATGCACTATCACGCCACCGAGGAAGACCACGCAAAGCTTGAGAAGAAGGGCTTCTTGCTGGTGGACAGCGGCGCAACCTATATGGACGGCACCACCGACATCACCCGCACCTACCCGCTGGGTGAGCTGACGGAGGACGAGCGCCTGTTCTACACCTGGACTTTACAGTGCCACATCGACATCGCCCGGGCTGTCTGGCTGGACTACTGCGACGGCCATATGCTGGACACCATCGCCCGTGAGCCGCTGTGGCGCCACCTCATCAACTACCGCTGCGGCACCGGCCACAGCGTCAGCCACGTGGGCAACGTCCACGAAGGCCCCCACGCCCTGAACGGCCGCAACACCACCGTTTTCAAGCCGGGCATGATCGTCACCGACGAGCCGGGCGTCTATGAGGGCGGCGTCGTCGGCATCCGCATCGAGAATGAGCTGGAGTGCTACCACAAGGCATCCAACCAGTACGGCGAGTTCCTGGCATTCCGCCCCATCACGTTCGTGCCGATCGCCACCTCCCCCATCGTCCCGGGCGTTTTGAGCCGCGACGAGCTGGATTGGCTGAACGCCTACCACCGCGAGGTCTTCGAGAAGCTGGCTCCCCGCCTGACCGAGGACGAGCGCGACTGGCTGGCTAAGAAGTGTGCCGCCATCGGAGCGTAAAATTCCTCTAAAAGGCTCCCCTATTAGGGGAGCTCCGCGACATGCCCGTGTCAGCGGGATGGAGCGGTGAGAGGTTGAATTTCAACAAAAGCGGGAGGCCCCGCAGGGGCCTCCCGCTTTTCTTTAGGATGAGATCTCTGCCTTGTGCTCTTTCCAGTAGGCTTTCGCCTCGTCGATGACCTTCTTGAAGGGACCGGAGGGGTAAGTGCTCTCGGCAATGTCGATGAGGAATTTGTAGAGCTGGGGCCGCACCTGCTCATACATCCCAAGCCGGGTGTAGAGGTCCTTGTAGTAGTGGAACACCTGGATCTTGTTCTGCACCAGAGTGGCAGGCTTTATCTGGGTGTGGCAGATGCTCTGAGGGTTCTGGACGTAGTAGTAGCCGGGCTGCGGGATGGACGCAAAGACTTCGGCGTACTGGATATACTGCATGTTGAACACGAGGTCTTCGGCCCAGCGCATCTCGCTGGTAAAGCGGATGTCGTGCCGGGTGAGGATGTCGCGGCGGTAGAGCTTGTTCCAGAGCACGCTGTAAAAGTAAGAGGCGGGCTTATCCATCAGGCGGCGGGCGAAGGTGTCCTTGTCGTAGACGCCCTCGGGCAGGAAACCGTATTCCCGGTTCTCCGGCGGGCGTGCAACGTGCATGACGCCGAGGTCGTCCTGGATTTTTTCCAGCACCTGTTCCGGCTTCGACGCCCCGGCGGGGATGACCATGGTGTAGGGCGAGATGACGAGGTCGGCACCGGTCTTCTCTGCCGCCTCCACCAGCCGGGCGGTGTAGTCCGGGGCGATGTAGTCATCGCTGTCCACGAACTGGACGTACTTACCGCCGGCAAGCTTCAGGCCGAGGTTCCGGGTGTCGGACACGCCGGAGTTTGCCTTGTCCACCAGCAGGATGCGGCTGTCCTTTTGGCGGAACTCCTCGCAGACGGGCAGGCTCTTATCTTTGGAGCCGTCGTTGATGACGATGAGCTCGAGGTTCTTGTACTCCTGCCCGCAGATGCTTTCGAGGCAGCGGCTCAGGTGGCTCTGGGCATTGTACACAGGGACGATGATGCTGACGAGAGGCATTTCCATAGCAGTTTCTCCTTCTGTTTTTTATAGCAATGATACTCCCGCCGGGCCGAAAAAGCAAGCGCCGGCGGCAGGCCCGAAAGGGGGCTTCGGAATGATATTTCATATCGCGGTGTGCAGCCCGGACAGCGTCCTCCGCAGCCGGGTGGAGCGGCAGTGTCTCGACTATTATGCCCGGCGGGACGACGCCTGCATCATCGAGCAGCTGGACAGCCCGGAGGCCCTGCTGGCCCGGGACGACGCCGGGGAGCGGTACGAGCTGTACCTCATCGAGCTGCCGTCCACGGCAGCCGCCGCGTCGCTACGGGCAGCGGCTGCACTCCGCAGCCGGGGGCGGCGCAGCCCGCTGGCTTTTCTGGCCCACACGCCCGCCCACGCCTACAGTGCCTACCGGGTGGACGCCATGCAGTACTTATTGCTGCCTGTCCCGCCGGAACAACTGGACGCTCTGCTGGCCCGGGCCACCGAGCCGGAGTACGGCCCGGCCATCCCGGTAGCCACGGCGTCGGGTCTGCGGGTGCTGCCCTTCGCGGACATCGAATACCTCGAGTGTACCCACCATGTGGTGCATTTCCATCTCGCCAGCGGCGAGGATGTGCCGTCCCTGTCCGTCCGGGTGCCGTTCGCACAGGTGGCCCAGCCGCTTTTGGCGGATGAGCGCTTCGTCCAGCTTCATCGCTCTTATGTGGTCAATCTGGCGGCGGTGTCCCAGCTGGCGGCGGGCGAGTTTTGGATGCAGAGCGGCGCACGGGTCCCTGTCCCCCGCGGGCGGGAGCCTGCGGCCCGCACGGCGCTGAAAGATTATCTGGAAAAGCAGTTCCGATAAAGCAATGGGGAGGCCCGGAAGAGCCTCCCCATTGCTTTATAATTTTGTCCAGTCCAGCTGCGTCCAATCCGTTATGTACTGGTCGGCAAGGCGCTGCAATTCGGGCTTATCGGCAGCGCTGGTCTCGTCCTCAATGTCGATGAGGTAAAAGCCGCACTGCCTGGCCGTACGGGTGGCGTAGACAGCGTCCTCGCAGACAACGGCGTCGGCGGGTTCGCTGCCGCCCAGCCGCTCGAGGACTTCGTGGAACACCTCGGGGTGGGCCTTGCTCTTCGCGCCCTGTGCGGTGTAGAAGAACTCGAAATAGTCTGCGACGCCCAGCCGGGTGAGCACTTCTTCGCACTGCTCTGCCCAGGTGTTGGAGCAGATGCACATCCGCACGCCCTCGGCTTTCAGCCGGGCCAGCATCTCCCGGACGCCGGGCTTCAGCTCAACTTTTTTGTACAGGTCCCGGATGACCTGCCGCATGGCAGGCTCGTAGTCCCGGAGGGTCAGGGGCAGATCGTAGGTGCGGATGAGATACTCCGCGCCCTCCACCATCCCCATGCTCAGCAGAACATCGTGGATGCCGGGTCTTGCGGTGCGGCCATAGCGGCGCAGCAGCTCCAGCGGTGCGCCCTGCCACACCACGGTCATGCTGTCGGTGAGGGTGCCGTCCATGTCGAAAATCCATTGCTTGCGGTGCATCTGTCGTCCTCCTGAATCGTTCTGGCAAGGTGAATTTATTATAGCACATTTTTTGTTACAAAAACAGAGAGAAATCTCCCGGGAAATATGCTATAATCTAGGCAAAACCGGAACACATCAAAGGAGGCAGAAAACATGGCGCAGAACAACACCCCCGTAAAGGCGCTGGTGCTGGCGGGCGGGGGCGCCCGCGGCAGCTATCAGGTGGGCGTCTGGCGGGCGCTGATCGAGCTGGGCTGGCGGCCCCAGATCATTACGGGTACCAGCGTCGGCAGCCTGAACGGCGCCATGTTCGCCCTCGACCTCTACGAGACGGCCCGGGACATGTGGCTGACCATCCGCAGCCAGGATGTGATGGAGCTGCCCGCCGAGGATGCGCCGCTTTCCGAGCTGCACGCATTCCTCAAAGACGCTGTGACTCAGGGCGGCATGGACGTCACTCCGCTGGAAGAAATCGTCGAGCGGGTGCTGGACGAAGATAAACTCCGCAAAAGCCCCATCCGGCTGGGCCTCGTGACCGTGGAGCAGAAGACCCTCAAGGCCCGGGAGCTTCCGCTGGAAGACATCCCCGAGGGCAAGGTGAAAGACTACCTGCTGGCCTCTGCAGCCTGCTTCCCCGCCCTGCGGGCCCACACCATCGACGGGGTGTCTTACCTCGACGGCGGCTACCGGGACAATATGCCCACCGCGCTGGCCCAGAAGATGGGTGCAGAAGAGCTGGTCTGTGTAGACCTGGAGGGTGTGGGCATCACCCGCCCCAACCGCACCGGCCTGCCCACCACCCTCATCCGAAGCTACTGGGAGCTGGGCGACATCCTCCACTTCGAGCCCGCCACTGCCCGGCGGAACATCGAGCTGGGCTACCACGATACATTGCGGGCCTTCGGGCGGCTGCGGGGCTGCGCCTACGCTGTGGACAGCGGGTCTGAGAGCAGCGCGGATGCTGCCGCATTCCATGCGGCCTTCGAGGCCGTCCAGAAGGACGTGCGGGAAAAGCACCCCTCCACCCTGACAGCAGACGCTGCTCTCCTGCTGGCAAAACTCTCAGATGCAGAGCTTGCCCCGCTGGAAGCCGTGGCTGAGGACGTGGGCGTAGACCCCGCCCCCTACTACACCACCCGTACTTTGGGAGAAGCTTTCCTTGCAAAATGCGACTTCGAGCGCCTCAGGAGCTTCGAGCCGCTGTTCGAGGGTGAAGCAGGCCCGGCGCAGGCCGCACGGGCCGCTCTGCTGCCCAACACCTTTTTGCAGGCACTGGTCTGCCGGGCGCTGACCGGCAGAGTGCCGCCGGAGGAGATGGAAACATGAAGGTATATAAAGGCTTTACCGCATCGCCCGGCCTCGTGCTGGGTCAGGTCAGCCGGCTGGACCGCCCGCCGCTGGTGTTCGGCGAGGGGCCTTTCCACCCCGAACAGGAAAAGCAGGCGCTGGAAGACGCCATCAAGGTCGCTCAGCAGGAGCTGGACGAGATGGCCGGCCGCGCCGCGCCCTCGGAGCAGGCCATCTTCCTGTTCCAGAGCATGATGCTGGAAGACGAGGGCTTCATGAATGAGGTGGCTTTCCAGATAAAAGCCGGCGTCGGTGCCGCCGAGGCGATGGACCGTGTGGGCCGCCGCTACGCCGCCCAGCTGGCCGCCATGAAGGACAACGCCTACATGCAGCTGCGGAGCGTGGACATCCTCGACGTGACCCAGCGCATCACCAACATCCTCTGCCACCGGCTCCGCAGCTGGCTGGCCCTCGACCACCCGGTCATCCTTGCGTCTGACCTGCTCATGCCCACCGATCTGTTCAGCGTCCCGGCGGGCCGCATCCTCGGCCTCATCACCGCCGAGGGCAGCGGCCAGAGCCATGCAGCCATCATCGCCCGCTCGCTGAACATCCCGGGCATCACCCAGGTGGGCGAAGATTTCCTGAAAGACTGCGACGGCCGCGAGGTCATCCTGAACGCCACCGAGGGTGAGTGCATCCTTGACCCGGATGCCGCCGCCCGGCAGAGAGCCATCACCTGCATCTGCGAGATGCAGCGCCAGAACGAGGAGCTGAACGCCCAGATTGAGCTGCCCAACCGCACCCGGGACGGCGAAGAATTCGAGCTTCTGGCCAACTGCTTCGGCCCCGAGGACGTGGGGACCGCGATGGAGTCCGGCGCGTCCGGCGTGGGCCTGCTGCGCAGCAGCTACATGATGATGCCCGGCCACGCCATGGACGAGCAGGAGCAGTATCTGTTCTACACCTCCTGCCTCGCCGCCGCCAGGGGCAGGATGGTGACGGTGCGCACCTTCGACTTCGGTGCTGACCGCACAATGGCCGACGCCTATCAGGGCGTCCAGTCCTCCAAGCTGGGCCTGCGGGGCATCCGCAGCAGCCTGCGCAATCTGCCCCAGATGGCAGTTCAGATCTGCGCCCTCATGCGTGCCGCCACAAAAGGCCCGCTGCGGGTCATGTTCCCCATGGTGACAGACATCGAGGACTGGGATTCCGCCATGCAGGTGGTAGACCACTGCCGCCGCAAGCTCACCGAGCGGGGCGTGGAGTTCGAGCCGGATGTCCCCTTCGGCGTCATGCTCAGCGTGCCCGCCGCCTGCCTGACGGCAGAGGACTTCACGGCTCACGGCTGCCGGTTCTTCGTCATCGGAACCAACGATTTGACCCAGTACACCCACGCGGTGAGCCGGGAACTGGCCATTGCCGAGCACTACTACCGTCCCGCCAGCCCGGCCATGAAAAAGCTCATCGCCATGGTGGTGGACGCCGCCAGGAAAGCGGACATCCCCGTCACCATCTGCGGCCTCGCCGTCGGCAATGCCGTCAACGCGACCCAGTATCTCCACCTCGGCCTGCGCAGCTTCTCCATGAGCCCACAGAACCTGTTGACCATCAAAAAGGCCCTGCGGGATGCAGATGCAGAATAAATGAGAAACGGCGTCCCACCTCGGCGGGACGCCGTTTCTGATGTCAGAACTTATTCAAGATTCCCCGTCAGGGTCATGACGGCAGAGACGACGGCCAGCGGGGCCGTCTCACAGCGGAGGATGCGGGGGCCGAGGCCGACGGTCTTTGCGCCGGCTTTTGCGGCCATCTCAGCTTCCTCGGCGGCGAAGCCGCCCTCTGCGCCGGTGATGATGGCGATCTTCAGCTTTTCGCCATCGGCGGGCGTGGCCTCAGCCAGAAGCTGGCGCAGGGGTGCGCCGCCGCACTCGTAGCAGAAGAGCACGAGGTCATACTGGTCGAAGCTGCGGCAGACGGCCCCGAAGTTGGGCAGCGGAAGGGCCACATCCGGCAGGATGCCCCGGCCGCACTGCTTGGCGGCTTCAAAGGCGATGCGGTTGTAGCGCTCGTTTTTCTGCTCTTCCTTCTTGGGCGCGGCCACGCAGTAGCGGCTGAAAAACGGGATGAAGTGGTCACAGCCCAGTTCGACGCCGTGGCGGATGACCTGCTCCAGCTTGTCCTGCTTGGGGTAGCCCACCAGCAGGGTGACGTCCACGGTGGGTTCTGCGGCGCTGGGGTAGCCCGGCTCCACGCTGAACTCCACCGTCTCGTCGCCGAAACCGGTGATGGTGGCAGTATACTCGACGGCGCTGCCGTCGCAGAGGATGACGGTGTCCCCCAGTTTGCCCCGCATCACGCGGGAGAGATGGTGGGCGTCGGCCCCCCGCAGCACGGCGGTACCGTCGGAAATTTCAGTGGTAAAATAACGGTGCGGCATATTTTTTGATCCTTTACATCTTAGGCTCTCCCTTTGGGAGAGCTGGACGCGAAGCGGCCTGAGAGGGCAAGCCCGTTGAAAAATTTACGCTTTTTTGCAGACGATGCACTCCCAGCCGCGCTTCTCCTTCACTTCCAGCACGGCGAGGCCGGCGGCTTCCAGCGCGGCGATGACCTCATCCTTCCGGCTGTCGATGATGCCGCTGGCGATGAAGACGGCGTCGTCGGCCATCAGGCCGGGGACGGCGGGGGCCAGGGACATGATGGCGTTGGCCACGATGTTGGCCGTGATGATGTCGTACTTGCCGCTGGCCTTGTCGGACAGATCGCCCACGAGGACGGTCAGCTTGTCGGCTACGCCGTTGAGGGCGGCGTTCTCGCCGGCGGTGCGGACGGCCACGGGGTCGATGTCCACGCCCTCAGCCACGGCTGCGCCCAGCTTGAGGGCTGCGATGGCGAGGATGCCGCTGCCGGTGCCGATGTCCAGCACCCGCTCGCCGCCCTTGACCCGCTCGTCCAGCACTTCGAGGCAGAGGTTGGTGGTCTCATGGCCGCCGGTGCCGAAAGCAAGGCCCGGGTCGAGGATGAGCTTGACGCGGTCGGTATCATAGTCCTGCCAGGACGGCACGATGGCGAGGCGCTGGCCCACGTCCATCGGGTGGTAATACTTGCGCCAGCCGTTCTGCCAGTCCTCCTGCTCCACGCCCTCGGTCTCGGAGGTGTAGGGGATGCCTGCGGCCTCCATCCGGGCCGCGATGAGGGCCAGCGTCTCCACCGGCGAAGCGCCCGGCTCGAGATACATGTGGATGATGACAGTGTCCCGGGGCTTGTCCAGCAGCTCCTGCTCGATGAGGTCCACGTGGGCGATCTGCTCCACCTGTTCCTCGATGTCGCTGTAGTCTTCGATATAAATGCCGCCCTCCGCGATCATGGTGGCCACGGCCTCGGCGGCCTCGGCGTCGGCTTTGGATACGGTCAGGCGAATATCAGTCCATTCCATAAGGATGCTCCTTCCGTGTATTGGGGATATACTGTCTTTATAGTACCCGATTCCGGCCCGGGATGCAAGCTCTCGGGCCGAAAGATACCCGAAAAGGCTTTCTTTTTTCCCGGCAGTATGTTAATATGGTGTTGTACCCGGACTGGGTCCGGGCGGCTTCCTGCCGGAAGCGCCCGCCGCATCGTTCCCCAAAGGAGGAATTATCGTATGTTTTTGGGAATGGATATTTACAGCTGGATCGCTGCTATCGTCATCGCGCTCATCGTCACATTCCTTCCGATCACGCTGCCGTTCAAGATCGTTCTCGCCATGGTAGCCATGGCCTGCTTCTACTTTGGACGCAAGTATTATCACAACCATAAGAACGGCGGGGCCGAGACGCCCAGCATGAGTTCTGCCGAGAGCGAGGCACTGGCCTCCGGCATCCTGAAAGCCCTCGGCGGCAAGAATAATATCGTCAAGGTGGACTACTGCGCCACCCGCCTCCGCTTTGAGGTACACAGCTACGCCTCCGTGGACGAGGCCGCTGCCAAGGCCGCAGGCGCAGAGGGCGTCATCCGCCCGGCCAAGAACGCCTGCCAGGTGGTCATCAAGGGCGATGTGCAGGCTGTGTACGATGCCCTGCGCAAGCAGCTGTAACTAAGAAGCCGTTTTCTCACGCAAACAGCTTCTCGAACACCGCCGGGAACGGGCCGCTGCGCCCGGCCCGGCGGTATTTTTATCGGAAAGGAATTTTGATATGAAGCCCCAGACCTTTACGTGGAAGAAACTCACCGCCGACGAGTTGACGCGGGTGTATCTGGACGAGATGCGCCGCGACTTCCCGCCCAGCGAGCTGAAACCCCTGAGCATGATACTGAACAGCGAAGCCGTCGGCATGGCCCACACCTGGGGCGTGTTCGAGGGGGAGACGCTGGTGTCCTACCTGCTGATGGTGCGGCCTATGGGCTGTGAAGTGAGCCAGCTGGACTATTTCTCCGTCCTGCCTGCCTACCGCAGCACCGGCATTGGCGCACGTCTGCTGGCCGCTCTGCCCGCCCACGAGGAGGGCGCAAAGGCCATCCTCATCGAGGCCGAGTGTCCCGAGAAGGCTGACGACGAGGCTATGGCCGTCCGGCGTCTGGGCTTTTATGCCCGCTGCGGGGCCGTTGACACCGGCTGGACGGAGCATCTTTTCGATGCATGGTTCCGGGTGCTGGTCCTGCCCGCTAAGGGTGAGACGCTGGATGCGGAGACGGCCAACAAAGAGCTGGCCGACTGCTACAGCCGGGTGATGGGCGCGGACAAGTGGCGCAGATATGTCCAGCTCTACCGCCCGGACGGCACGGAAGAGAAATTCTGATTCGATCATAGGGTCTGAAAGGCTGCTTTACGTTCTGTGAAGCAGCCTTTTTTGCACCCTTCAGCGGGCGGGATGCACAAACGAACGTGCGGATTTTTGACAGTTTGACCGGAAATGTAAAATCGAGTGTCCTGTTTTCCACACCGACTTTACCAGAGGATGACAGCAGCGCAAAAACACTGCACAAAGCTTTACCTGCATTTTGCGCCGCCATGGTCGCAGCTGGATGGGCGGTGCGCTACAATAAAGGCGTCCCAAGAGAGATACAATGAGGAAAAGGAAAACAGCCCGGCCAGAACAAAAGGGCCGGCCCAGTTGAAGGAGATATTATGATGAAAAAGATCACTCGTCGTTCGTTCCTGTCCATCTGCGGCGCTGCTGCCGCTGCTGCTGCCCTGACCGCCTGCGGCGGTGCAGCTTCTTCCACTGCTGCCTCTTCTGCCGCCGCATCCAGCACCGCAGCTTCCGCTTCTTCTACGGCTGCGCTGTCCGGCAATGTCGCCACCGGCGGTTCCACCTCTATGAAGAACGTCATCGCCGCCCTGACCGAGGGCTTCGCTGAGATCGAGCCGGATGTCACCATCAGCTATGACCCCACCGGTTCCGGCGCAGGCATCACCGGCGCTACCGATAAGACTCTGGACATCGGTCTTTCTTCCCGCGCCCTGAAGGCTGACGAGACCGGCGTCACCGGCACGATCGTAGCTCTGGACGGCATCGCCATCATCGTCAACAAGGACAGCAAGGTCGAGGACCTGACCGTTGACCAGCTCAAGCAGATGTTCACCGGCGAGATCACCAACTGGTCCGAGGTCGGCGGCGACGACGGCGAGATCGTTCTGGTGGGCCGCGAGGCTGGCTCCGGCACCCGCGATGGCTTCGAGAGCATCGTGGACGTCAAGGATTCCTGCAAGTATGCGCAGGAGCTGACGGCTACCGGCGCTGTTATCAGCGCTGTGGAGGCCAATCCTCTGGCCATTGGTTACGCTTCCCTGTCTGCCGTCGGCGACACCGTCAAGGCTGTGACCGTCGGCGGTGTGGAGTGCAGCGAGGAGACCGTCAAGGACGGCAGCTATGAGGTGCAGCGTCCCTTCGTGTTCGTCACCAACGACTCCGTCACCCTCTCCGCTCAGGCTCAGGCGTTCTTCGACTTTGCTACCAGCACCGACGCTGCCGACCTCATCCGCACCGCAGGCGCTGTGCCGGTGAACGAGTAACTTTGTGAGGAATCCCTCAGGTGTTTTTATGAAAAAATTCGAGCTGCCCCGCACCCCGGCCCAATGGCTGGAAGCTGTCATGAACGCCATCTTCTTCCTCTGCGGCATCCTCGCTGTAGGCTGCGTGGCTGTCATTACCATCTATATGTTCCTGTCGGGCCTGCCCGCCATCGGAAAGATCGGCCCGCTGAAATTCCTCTTCGGCACCGAGTGGGCCTCCACGGCGTCCGAGCCGAAGTACGGCATCCTGCCCTTCGTGCTTTCGAGTATTTATGGCACCCTGGGCGCGTCCCTCATCGGCGTGCCGGTGGGCCTGCTGACAGCAGTGTTCCTCTCGAAAGCGGCAGCTCCCGGCGTGCGCAATGTGGTCGTCACGGCGGTGGAGCTGCTGAGCGGCATCCCCAGCGTGGTGTTCGGTCTGCTGGGCATGCAGGTGCTGGTGCCTGCGGTGGCGAAGGTGTTTGGCAAGGCGTCGGGCGCCTGCCTGCTGTCGGCCATCGTGGTGCTGTCCATCATGATACTGCCCAGCATTGTGTCGGTGTCGGTGACGGCCCTCAACGCCGTGCCGCCCGAGTATGAGCAGGGCAGTCTGGCACTGGGTGCGACCGATACGGAAACGTGGTTCAAGATCAGCATCCCGGCGGCCAGGAGCGGCATTGCAGCCGGTATCGTTCTGGGCATTGGCCGCGCCATCGGCGAGGCAATGGCCGTCATGATGGTGGCAGGCAACAGCCCCAATATGCCGGACAGCCTCTTCCGCAGCGTCACCTTCCTGACCACGGCCATCGCCAAGGAGATGAGCTACGCCAGCGGCCTGCAGAAGCAGGCGCTGTTCAGCATCGCGCTGGTGCTGTTCGTCTTCATCATGGTCATCAATGTGCTGCTCAACGCCGTGCTGAAGGGAGGAAACAAGGATGAAAAGTGACTTCTCCCCCTCCCGCCGCGCATGGAACGTCATCATGACCGCTGTGGTCTGGGCAGCGGCAGTGCTGGTCATCGCCCTCACGGTGGGCGTTATCGGGCTGGTACTGGTGCGGGGCATCCCCCACATCAGCTGGGAATTCCTTTCCACCACCGCCAGCGTCCTGAAAGGCACTGACGGCATCCTGCCCGCTATCCTCAACACGTTATATGTCATCCTGCTCACCCTGCTCATCGTCCTTCCGCTGGGCGTGGGCGCGGCAGTTTACCTCACGGAGTACGCCTCCAACCGGAAGCTCATTGAGGTCATCGAGTTCACGAATGAGACGCTGGCGGGAATCCCCAGCATCATCTACGGCCTCGTGGGTATGCTGGTCTTCGCCCAGACAATGGGCTTTAAGACCTGCCTGCTCTCCGGCAGCCTGACGCTGGTGGTCATGAACCTGCCCACCATCATCCGCACCACGCAGGAGTCCCTCAAAACGGTGCCGCAGGGCTACCGGGAGGGCGCTCTGGGCCTCGGCGCGGGCAAGTGGCACATCATCCGCACCATCGTGCTGCCCTGCAGCATCGACGGCATCGTCACCGGCTGCATCCTGGCCGTGGGCCGTATCGTGGGTGAGAGCGCGGCCCTGCTCTTCACCGCCGGTGCGGCGGAAGTTATTGCAGGCAGCATCGCCAAGGCTTACACATCCAACGGCGCGACCCTCTCCGTCCTGCTCTATCTGCGGGCCTTCGAGGACGGCGACTTCGCCTCCGCCTGGGGCATCGGCGCAGTGCTGCTGGTTCTGGTGCTTCTCATCGACCTCGCAGCTCGTCTGGCAAAAACAAAGCTCAAACAGAAACAGTAAGGGGTATTTTATGGACAACAATATGCCGGTCATCTCGGCAAAAAATCTGAACCTCTGGTACGGCGACTTCAAGGCCCTCAAGGGCATCTCGCTGGACGTGGGCGAACAGGAGATCACTGCCCTCATCGGCCCCTCGGGCTGCGGCAAATCCACCTTCCTCAAGACCCTGAACCGGATGAACGACCTTGTGCCGAACGTCCGCATCGAGGGCGACGTCCGGCTCCGGGGCGAGGATATTTTCTCAAAGGAGATGCAGCTGACCGACCTGCGCCGCCGCGTGGGCATGGTCTTCCAGAAGGCGAACCCCTTCCCCATGAGCATCTACGACAATATTACTTACGGCCCCAGGCTCCACGGCGTCCGCAATAAGGCGGAGCTGGATGAGCTGGTGGAAAGCTCCCTGCGGGGCGCTGCCCTCTGGGACGAGGTGAAAGACCGCCTGAAAAAGAGCGCGTTGGGCCTATCCGGCGGCCAGCAGCAGCGCCTGTGCATCGCCCGGGCTCTGGCTGTCAAGCCCGAAGTCCTGCTGATGGACGAACCCACCAGCGCCCTCGATCCCGGCTCCACCATGAAGGTGGAAGAGCTGATGAGCGAGCTGAAAAAGAACTACACCGTCGTCATCGTCACCCACAACATGCAGCAGGCGGCCCGTATCAGCGACCGCACGGCCTTCTTCCTGCTGGGTGAGCTGGTGGAGTGCGGCCCCACGAGCGAGATTTTCAGCACCCCGAAGGATAAGCGCACCGAGGACTACATCTCGGGCCGCTTCGGTTAAAAAGGAGGGTTTGCGATATGAGCACACGCACACAGTACGAAGCCGACCTCGCGGCCCTGAAGGGATCGCTGGCCAAGATGAGCCAGCTCTCTGCCGACGCGGTGGAAGATGCGCTGGAAGCCCTCTGCACGGCGGACGCCGAGGAAGCAAAGGGCATCATCAAGGGCGACACCGAGGTCAACCGGATGGAGCGGGACATCGAGCACCGCTGCATGACCCTGCTGCTGCGTCAGCAGCCGGTGGCAAGTGATCTGCGCTTTATCTCTGCTGCCATGAAAGTGGTGACAGACGTGGAGCGCATCGGTGACCATGCCGCCGACATCGCGGAGATCGTCCCCCATCTGGCCGGCGCCCGCAAGGCGGGCGACCCCGCCGTGAGCAGGAGCATTGAGATGGGCCGTAAAGCCCACAAGATGCTGCAGGACGCCATGAGCGCCTTTGCGGCAGAAGATGAGGCGGCGGCAAAAGCCGTCATCGACGCCGACGACGCCGTGGACTACGACTTCAACACCATCAAGCGGATGCTGGCGGCGGAGATCGCCGCCGACCCCGGCAAAGTGGACGCCGCGCTGGATGTGCTGATGGTCATCAAGTACCTCGAGCGCATCGGCGACCACGCCGTGAACATCGCCGAGTGGGTGGAGTTCCTGCGCACGGGCCGGTATCACCACGAGAAGATGTTCTGAGTTCTGTTTTCCTCTTTTTCTTTTCCTGAAAAGCTGCTGTCCGAGGCGGGCGGCAGCTTTTGCTTTATCGAAACCCCGTCTGAAAAATTTTGGAGTTTTTTCTTGTCTTATGCAATTTCCGGCCCGGATGCGCCGTATTATAAGCAGAAGCCTCCCAACAGAGGGACGCTTATGAGACCTGAGCGCGGCCCGGCTCCGACATCCCCCATGTCCCCGGCTGCGCCGCAACGGAGGATACCTATGAGCATCAAGAAATTCCCGCTGGAAGCCTACGGCGCGGCCGTCAGCCGCGAAGAGCTGGTGCAGGCGGCTTTGGATGAGATCACCAAGAATTACCGTGAGGCCAGCCTCTCCAATGTGGCCCGCAGTTACGGCGTCTCTCTGGCCTATGTCAGTGAGTGCGTCCGGGCGCAGACAGGCCGTACTTATAAGGAATTGCTCCAGAAGCACCGGATGGAGACTGCCGCCCGCCTGCTGCGCCGCAGCGACTGGAACATCCAGCAGATCATCACCTACGTCGGCTACGAGAACACCAGCTATTTCTACCGCCTGTTCCACGAGCGGTACGGCCAGAGCCCCCGTGAGTACCGTCAGAGCCGCGCGGCCCGCACCCGCACACTGGCCTGACCTTTGAGCACACCGCGAAAAAAGACGTCCCGTGTCTGCGGGACGTCTTTTGATGTCTTAAGATGGAAAAACGATGCAGAGTGTGTTACAATAAAAGCCAGACCTGAAAAAATGCGGGAGTGCGCCGCGGCGCACGGAAAGAGAAGGTGGAAACGGAATGTTTCGTGGAGCACGGCGCTCTGATTTGGAGCAAATTTTAGAGATCTATGCCCATGCCCGGAAAGCAATGGCGGATTCGGGCAACCCGACCCAGTGGGGCGACAGCTATCCGCCGCAGGAGATGCTGGAAGAAGACATCGACTCCAACCGGCTGTTCGTCTATACGGTGAACGGCTGTCTCGAGGCGGTGTTTGCCTTCATCCTCGGGCCGGACCCCACCTACGCGAAAATCGAAGACGGCCAGTGGCTCAACGATGAGGTGCCTTACGGCACCATCCACCGGCTGGCCTCGGCGGGTGACCGCAGGGGCGTGGCGTCTGAGGTCATCGCATGGTGCCTCGAACACTGCGAGAGCCTGCGGGCCGACACCCACGCCGACAACAAGATCATGCAGCATCTTCTCGAGAAGAACGGTTTTGCCCGCTGCGGCATCATCCATGTGGAAGACGGCACGCCCCGCGTCGCCTATCAGAAGCTGTCGGCCACCGTACACATGCAGGAAGAATAAGGAGGGACTGGCATGAAGATCACACAGGTAAAGCTGGGCCGCATCTCGACCCCGCTCCGCGTCCCCTTCAAGACAGCGCTGCGCACCGTGAGCAGCGTGGAGGACGTCATCGTTGAGCTGCACACCGACACCGGCGCGGTGGGCTACGGTGAGGCACCTCCCACCGGCGTCATCACCGGCGACACCACCGGTGCCATCATCGGCGCCATCCGCGACCACATCGCCCCGGCCATCCTGGGCCGCGACCTCGACGAGTTCGAGGATCTGACCGCCGCCGTGCAGAAGGCCCTGGTCCACAACACCAGCGCCAAGGCTGCCGTGGATATGGCCCTGTGGGACCTGCTGGGCCAGAAGTACAGCGCCCCGGTCTACCGGATGCTGGGCGGCGCGCGCAGCAATATCGTGACGGACATCACCATCAGCGTCAACCCGCCCGAGGAGATGGCCCGGGACGCCCGCACCGCCATCCAGCGCGGTTACGACTGCCTGAAGGTCAAGGTGGGCATCGACCCGGAATTGGACGTGGCCCGTCTGGCCGCCGTCCGCGAGGCCGTGGGCAAGGACGTCAAGCTCCGCATCGACGCCAATCAGGCGTGGAATGCAAAGCAGGCTGTCCGCATCCTCGACCAGATGCAGGAGAAGGGCCTGGACATCGAGTTCGTCGAGCAGCCTGTCCCGGCGGCTGACCTCGAGGGGATGCAGTACGTCACCCGCCACGCCAGCGTGCCGGTACTGGCCGATGAGAGCGTGTTCAGCCCGGCGGACGCCCTGCGCATCATGCAGACCGGCGCAGCCGATTTCGTGAACATCAAGCTGATGAAGTGCGGCGGCATCACCAACGCCCTCCGCATTGCCTCGGCGGCAGAGGTCTACGGCGTGGAGTGCATGATCGGCTGTATGCTGGAAGCCAAGATCTCGGTCAACGCAGCCGTGGAGCTGGCCTGCGCCAAGAAGATCATCACCAAAGTGGACTTGGACGGCCCGGTGCTCTGCAGCGAGGACCACATCCTCGGCGGCGCGGTCTTCGACGAGAAGAATATCACCGTCTCGGATGCACCCGGCATGGGCATCCAGGGTTTCGTCCCCGGCAAAGTGACCTATCTGGACGACTGAAAAATCAGAGAAAATAAATAAGAATGACTACCCCCGGCAGACAAACTCTGCCGGGGGATTTTTCTGCCCTAAGCGGTGAAATATTTTAGTTGTGTATTTCTGCGGCGCACACATAAGGCGGCGCGGAGGAAGGCCGAAAACGAAAAAATCTGCCGAAGCAGCCCGAAAAATTCACTGAAAACCTTTGACTTTTCTTCCGTGTGTGCTATAATAACAACTGTCTTCGGGTAAGAGACAGGAAAAGTGTGCGTCGAGGACGCACAAATACAGAGGAGTGTTTTATATGATGAATGGTGCAAAAGCCATTGCGAAGAAGTACAATGAGGTCAGCCTCATCCTTCGCATCGTCGTCGGTCTGGTCATCGGCGCGGTGCTGGCGCTTGCGGTGCCGGGTGCAGGCTGGGTCGGCGAGCTGGGCAGCCTGTTCGTCGGCGCACTGAAGGGCATCGCTCCGGTGCTGGTGTTCGTCATCGTGGCGAGCGCGCTGGCGCAGGGCAGCTCCAAGCTGGACCGCCGCTTCGGTACGGTCATCTGGCTGTACATGCTCACCACCTTCCTTGCGGCTGCTATCGCTTCGATCACCAGCTTCATGTTCCCTGTGTCGGTCGTTCTGGCAGACGCTGCCCAGTCGGACGTGGTGCCGCAGGGTCTGGGCGAGGTGCTGAGCACCCTGCTCACCAACTTCGTCGCCAACCCTGTCAGCTCTCTGATGAGCGGCAACTACATCGGCATCCTGTTCTGGGCCTGCATGTTCGGCCTTGCCATGAAGAACATCGGCTCTGACACCACCAAGAAGTTCCTTGCCGATACAGCCGACGCTGTGTCGCAGGTGGTGCGCTGGATCATCAATCTGGCTCCCTTCGGCATCATGGGTCTGGTGTACACCAACGTGGCCGGTAACGGTCTGGCCATCTTTACCCAGTACGGCAAGCTGCTGGCTCTGCTGGTGGGTACCATGCTCTTCATGGCGTTCATCGTTTCGCCCTTTATCATGTTCATCTATCTGCGCTGCAACCCGTATCCGCTGGTGTTCCGCTGCCTGAAGGAGTCCGGCCTGACCGCTTTCTTCACCCGCAGCTCTGCGGCCAACATCCCCGTCAACATGGCCCTGTGCGAGAAGCTGGGCCTCGATAAGGATATGTATTCCGTTTCCATCCCTCTGGGCGCTACCATCAATATGGATGGTGCGGCTATCACCATCACCATCATGACGCTGGCTGCGGCCAACACGCTGGGCATCCCCGTGACCCTGCCTGCCGCCATCGTCCTGAGCGCCATGTCCGCTCTGGGTGCCTGCGGTGCTTCCGGCGTGGCCGGCGGCTCTCTGCTGCTCATCCCCATGGCCTGCTCCCTGTTTGGCATCTCCAACGATGTGGCCATGCAGATGGTCGGTGTCGGCTTCATGATCGGCGTGATCCAGGACTCTGTGGAGACTGCGCTGAACTCCGCCGGCGACGTGGAGTTCGCCGCGACCGCCGAGTATCATCAGTGGCTCAAGCAGGGCAAGCCCCTGCCGGACTTCCTGAAGTAATTGCCTTCCTTCTTTCTTCGTGTATGTTCATAACGCAGAGCGAAAGCCCTGAAAAAAGACCAGCATTGCATCCGCAACGCTGGTCTTTTTTGCGTGTGTAAGGGATCAGAAGAAGAACCCGAAAATCAGGCGAAGCTTAGAACGGGAAAAGGTCCTTGACCTTGTTCCATACCGCTTTCAGGCCGGAGCCGGAAGCGGAGAAAACGCCGTTGGTCGTCAGCTGGATATCGCTGAAGGTGACATTTGCATTGCGTGCCACATAGAAGCCGACATAGATGTAATCGGAATCAATGGCGGTCAGTGCGTAGTCGAAGCCTGTGGAAGCCGTCTCGTTGTCGCCGTAGATCAGAGTGAAACCGTCTGCCGTGCCGATGAGCTTCAGGTCAACGGTGTCGCCTGCACCGTACTTGACAGTCGCAGCCGGGCCGTCGTACAACTCACCGCTCTTGCGGCCGAAGCAGTTGATCGCACCCTGATTCCGGGTGCCGACGGCGACATAATCGCCGATGGGGTCGGAGATGCTGGTATCAACATACATCTCATCACGGGCCATCAGGCCGAAGGAGACCTGATTGTTTTTTGCCAGTGAGTTGACGGTGGCCTTTGCGGTCAGAGTGAAGTTGGTGCCTGCAGGCAGCTTGACGTAGTACATCATCAGGCCGTCCACCGTGGACGCGATCTTACCGCGGTTGTTGGTGACGCCGAGGGTGATGTTTTGGCCGTCAACTGTTGCGGTGAAATCGCCGCCGGAGATTTTATCATTGCCGCCGACATTGCCGAAGACGGAACCATTCCAGACGGTGCCGTTGGCGTCGGTAAAGGCCGGCCAGAGCGTGCTGTTCTCGGTGGGAGAGACATAGCTGGAAGGAACGTAATCCGGGTTTGCGGCATCGCCGTAGAACTGCTTGTAGGTGGGCTTTTCCTTGTGTTTGCTGTACGCGCCCAGCGGCGTGTCGATGGTGAGCTGGTCGATGAGCCATGCGTTCAGCTTTGCACCATAGCTGTTGGTGTGGGTCAAGTCAAGACCGGTGGGAACCAGATTGCCCTTTTTGCCTTCTTTTGCGCCGGTAAAGCTGTGGGTGTACTGAGCCTTTTTGCCCATCGTGATGTTCTCGTTGATGGTGGCATCGGTCAGATCCACGCAGATGAGGTGCAGCTCGCTGCACATATCACGGATGGCCTGTGCGTAATAGCCGCCCTCATAGACGGTGTCGCCAATGGTGACGGTCTGGGTCTTGTGGCCGGAAGCACTGTCGTAGCTGGCCTTGGTGTTCTCGTTCGTCAGGCGCGCAATAGGCGTGCAGACGACCGGGATGACACCGCGCTCCAGAGCAGGCTGGATGTAGTTGACATAGAGGCTGTTGGCAAAGGAGCCTTCGGTTTTGTAGTCGCCGTTGGGGTTGGTGTAACGGGCAGGCTCGGTCTTCTCGTCATTGTGGCCGAAGCCGATGATGAGGAACTTGTCGCCGGAAGCGTCGCCCAGAGCCGGAACGGTATCGGAACCGTTCATCAGGGTATTGTAGCTGCTCATGCCGGTAAAGTCCTTGCTGGACGCACCGGAGACAGCCAGATTGTAGACATCTGCGTTGAAGTAGTTCGCAATCTCCTCACCGTAGCCTTCACGCGGCAGATAATAGCTGTCGTCGAAAGCGGAAACGGTGGAGTCGCCGACGACCCAGATGGTCGCCTTGGCCGCCTCGGGCTGACCCCATGCGGAACCGCGTGCGCCTGCATCGGTGGCGGCCAGACCCTCAGCGGTCAGCAGGAGCAGGCCGTGCATATTGATGCTGCCGTCTGCGTTCCGGGTCGGAGCAACGGAGGTGTCGAGGCTCTCAAACCAGCTCTCCTTCACCGTGACGGTGTTGGTGGATTTGTTGTGGCTGGTCTGGGTTTCGGAATCCCAGTAGAAGTTGTTCGGGCCGTAGACAGCGGTGCTGCTCTGGCTCTGGAGGGCCAGCTGCTCCTTGCCGTCGGTACCCTTGCGGAAGGAGATGACACCGTCGGCGGCATAGTCGGTCACAGCGGACTTGTTGCCGGTGTAGAGCGCGACGTTATAGCCCTCGTTGTTGTAGGAAGTGGAGCTGTAGACCTTGACGTCCGGGCAGGAGTTGGAGTCGATGCCCTTGGCGGCGTTGTCGTAGGAGATGGAGTTGAGGAGCTTGTGGTTGCCGGGCAGATTGGTGCCGCCCATCTTGAAGCCGTTGCCGTTGCCTGCCGCGATGGTGACAGCAACATTGCTGAAGCTCAGGTTGCCGTCGTCGTCACAGGTGACGGTCGGGAACTGGAGCGACTGCTTCTTGACCGGCTCTGCAGCCAGCATCAGATAACCGTTCTTGTAGGCGACGCAGTTCTGGATGGTGACCGCGCCGATGGAACCGGTTGCAGCCTTTGCGAAGAGATCCCAGCCGTCATCGGCGTTGTAAGCAGCGATGCAGCCGTCGAAGACGTTGCCCTCGCCGGTGGTCAGTTTGGCGGCAAAGCCGTCGGCGTCTTCCATCGCGCGGTCTGCGTTGTTCATGGAGGTGCAGTTCTTGATGGTGTTGTGGCTGGGCCACAGAGCCTTGTTATCAGTGGACAGGCCGGAGACCTGCAGGCCGGTGTTGCCGTTGTTGTAGAAATTCATCTGCTCGAGGACGCAGTAGCTGCCAGCCAGCTGCATACCCTTCGCGCCGTCTGCGGTGTTGGTGATGTTGATCTTGCTGATGTTCCAGTAATTGCCCCAGACACTGAAACCAGTGCCGACGCCGCCGAAGTCCAGCGTTGCGTACTTGCCGTCAGCAGTCGTCATGGTTATGGGAGCTTCTGCGGTGCCGTCGCGGCCGCGCTCGACTTTCAGCTCACCGGTCAGATGGTAGGTGCCGCTTTCCAGCTGGATGGTCTGGCCTGCTGCGGCGTAGTTCAGCGCGGTCTGAATGTCAACTGCGTCTTCCGCACGGGTGCCATTGTTAGCTGCGCTGCCGTCCGGGGTGACGACGATGATGCCGTTCGCGCCCAGAGTACGGAGCGAAACCTTCTTCTCGATAGCAGCGGAATCGTAGCTGCTCAGCTTTTCGTACGCGCTGATGGCGTAGTTTTTGTCCGGGGTGAACTTGACCTTAAAGGTGGTATCGCCGGTCACGGCGTAGCTCTTGGAGAAGGGCTCACCTGCCTTGATGTCCACATTTTTGTCCACGACCACACCGTTTGCGGAGACGGTCGCTTTGCCGTCGGCGTTGGCCTTGAACACCAGTTCATAGCTGTCACCGGTGCAGGTGGCAGGGCTGGTGATCTGGTAAACGGGGGCAACATAGCTGGTAGGCTGGAGCGTCCACTCGGAAGCGTTCCACGTGCTCGTGGTGTAGGTGATGTTGGAGAAGGTCACGTTCATGCCGCGCGCCGCCGCAAAGCCCAGATAAGCTTTGTTGGCTTCCTGCACGGTCATGGGGTCGTCCAGCTCTGCGTACTTGGAGACGCTGGAAGCGGTGCTGTCCTTCGCCGAGATGTACAAGGTCGAAGAGCCGACGACGTCGCCGGTCGAGCCGTCGGCGTTGATGGCGTACTGGGTGGCGACGTAGCTGTTGCTGGTCTTGGCAAGGCTCACACGGTAGGTGTCGCCCTGCTTGATGGCCTGCGAGCTGAACGCCGCACGATTCGACTTGACGTCGTTGGAAGCAGCCGTCTCGTTGGAGATGATGCCGGTGTAGCTGCGGACGCCCACAGCGTCTTTGATCTCAACACCGTCCAGAGGGAGCTTGGTGCCGACGACAGAAATTTGATTCGAGAAATAGCTGCCGGAGCCGCTGATGCTGTCGCGCACCATGAGGGCAAATCCCTCCTGACCGTCCGGAGCCGGGTTCACATAATCGATGGTGACATCGGCCTGCAGATAGAAGTTCTGGGTGGTCGGGTCGATGGTGGTGTAGTAGAAGGACAGGCCGTCTGCCGGGGAGTCCGCGACGAACTTGCCGCCCTTCTTGTCGATGGTGCCATCATCTTTGATGGTGCAGGAGTTGAGGGTGACCTTGCCGTTGATGTCCGCGCCATCTGCGATGGTGTTGACTCCTGCTGCAGTGGAGGTGCCGAAGGCTTTGAACTGCCAGTCGCCCGATGCGGAGGAAGACCCCTCCGCAAACGCGGCCAGCGGTGTCATGCCCAGAAGCATCGCGCCTGCCAGCAGTCCGGCCACGGTGCGCCGGATGCTTTGCTTTGCGTTTCTCATAGAAACTCTCCTTTTCCTGCCGCCCTGCCGGAAAGCGCAATCTCCCCGTTGCGGTTGCGACACAATGTTGTATTCTAGTTTACATGATTCCTGCAACTTTACAAGATTTAATTGAAGATCGCGGGCAATTTCGGCGTTTGAAATAAACTTTTTAGGATTTTTTTGGAAGAAACGCCGAAATACGTCAGGGAGAAAGCAAACGAAAAACCTCTCCGTCATGGCTTCGCAATGCCACCTCTCCTACGGAGGAGAGGCTTTGACAGAGAGAAAAACTTTCTCTTTTTGCCAGAGGCTCCCCCTATCAGGGGAACTGGCGAGCGTAAGCTCGACTGAGAGGCTTGATGACAGCAATTCAACTTTTTAATGCAACAGCAACAGCGTTGAATTGCATATCGAAAAGATGTTGTTTGGATGCTGCACCAATTTCTTGACTTGCGATAAAGGCAGCGAGAACCTGTTACTCCAGCACCTTGGCTTTCTGCAGAGCGGTGATGATGAGGGGGATGAGCACCAGCTGTGCGATGATGCCCGGCACAGCGGTGAAGAGCGTACCGGACAGGAAGGCCGAGAACGGGAAGCTCGAGCCGGACAGGCCCGCCAGCACGAAGCGGACCGCGCCCCAGACGAGGCGGCCAGCCACCATGGCCGCCGCGAGGGTGGCGTAGGTCATGGGCAGGGTGTGCTTCACCCGGCGGTAGAGCCAGCCGGACACAGCGCCGTAAGCTGCCAGCTCAAAAGCCATCGAAATGGCGATGGGGAACATCGGGGGCATCCCGAAGAGCACCGAACGGAGCAGCGGGGCCGCAAAGCCCACAGCCAGACCCCAAGGTCCGCCCAGCACGAAGCCGCAGAGCAGGATGGGGAAATGCATCGGGCAGAGCATATTGCCTACCTGCGGCAGATGGCCCGTCACCATGGGCAGCACGAAGGCCAGCGCCAGAAAGAGTGCGGCCAGCACGACATTGCGGGCCGGAGAAGAGTTTTTGGTTTTCATCTGTTTCCTCCTGTGACTGCGCCGCAGAAAAACAAAAAAAGGGGCCTGCCAGTCGGCTTGCAAGCCAACGGCAGACCCCTTCATGGCGTCTGTTTCAAAAATGCGGCGGCTGAAAATAGTGTAAGGCGGGCTTCGGCCCGCAGGCCCGGCTTCCTGCCGGAAATCGTGAAAATTATAGCAGAGTGCCGCAGGATTTGTCAAGACAGCCCCCGGACAGGCTGCAAATTGACCAAAAAAGAAAGCGTTTGGAGCAGTTTTTGACCGCCTGTGTACATTTTGCTGAAAGAAGCTTGACCTTTTTGCACAGAATAGATAATATAAACTTGAATTATAGCGCAATGGGGCGGCGGGAGCTGTGCCTTGCGCGGCTGTATACTTGCAACTTCTGAGGTTCATACGGGAGGACCATCATGACAAATGCAGAAAAGCTTACCCTTGCCAAGCACGCCTGTCACATCCGCATGGGCGTGATCGAGGGAACTCACAGCGCCAAGTGCGGCCATCCGGGCGGCAGTCTGGACATCGCCGAGGTGCTGTCTTACCTCTACTTCGTGGATATGAACATCGACCCCAAGGAGCCGAAAAAACCGGACCGCGACCGCTTCGTGCTGTCCAAGGGCCATGCAGCTCCGGCACTTTACGCCACGCTGGCCGAGCGCGGGTTCTTCCCGGTGGAAGACCTCAAGACCCTGCGCAAGATCGGCAGCTACCTGCAGGGCCACCCCAACATGAATGAGACGCCGGGCGTGGATATGTCCACCGGCAGTCTGGGTCAGGGCGTGTCTGCCGCCTGCGGCATGGCTCTGGGCGCAAAGCACAGCGGCAAGCCCATCAATGTCTACACCATCCTCGGTGACGGTGAGGTGGAAGAGGGCGAGTGCTGGGAGGCTTTCATGTTTGCCGCCCACTATAAGCTCTCCAACCTCTGCGTCATGCTGGACCGCAACCACCTCCAGATCGACGGCACCACCGAGACGGTCATGAACAGCGCTCCGCTGGAAGAAAAGCTCAAGGCGTTCAACTTCAACGTCCTGACCATCAACGGCCACGACTACGACCAGATCGAGTCTGCCATCAAGGCGTTCCACGCCGAGAACGACAAGCCCACCTGCATCATTCTGGACACCGTCAAGGGTACTGGCGTCTCCTTTATGACCAACTCTGTGGATTGGCACGGCAAAGGTCCCAACGACGAGGAGTACGCTGTGGCCATGCAGGAGCTGAACGCAGCCTACGCCGCGCTGGAACAGGAGGACAAGTAAGATGGCAGATGTAAAAATGATCGCTACCCGCGAGAGCTACGGCAATACTCTGAAAGCACTGGCCGCTGAGGGCCACGACGACCTGGTGGTCCTGGACGCCGACCTCGCTGCCGCTACCAAGACCGGTATGTTCCGCAAGGCTCACCCGGACCGCCACTTTGACTGCGGCATCGCCGAGGCCAACATGATGGGCGTCGCCGCCGGCCTGTCCACCATGGGCTATGTTCCCTTTGTGTCCAGCTTTGCGATGTTCGCTGCGGGCCGTGCCTTTGAGCAGATCCGCAACTCCGTGGCCTACCCCCACCTGAACGTGAAGATCGGCGCTACCCACGGAGGTATCTCCGTCGGTGAGGACGGCGCTTCTCACCAGTGCTGCGAGGACTTCGCCCTCATGCGCAGCCTGCCCGGCATGACCATCATCTGCCCCGCCGACGACGTGGAAGCACGCGCTGCTGTCCGCGCCGCCTACGAGATGCAGGGTCCTGTCTACCTTCGCTTTGGCCGTCTGGCTGTTCCTGTGTTCCACGACGAGGCCAACTATCACTTCGAGATCGGCAAGGGCGAGCAGCTCACCGAGGGCAATGATATTGCCATCGTGGCTACCGGCCTGATGGTCAACGAGGCCCGCAAGGCCGCCGAGACCCTGGCCGCCGAGGGCATCCACGCCCGCGTCATCAACATCCACACCATCAAGCCTCTGGATGAGGACATCATCCTCAAGGCTGCCAGGGAGTGCGGCAAGATCGTCACCGCCGAGGAGCACAACGTCATCGGCGGTCTGGGCGAGGCTGTCTGCTCCCTGCTCAGCGAGAAGCTGCCCACCCCTGTCCGCCGCGTCGGCGTGCAGGACAAGTTCGGCTGCTCCGGCCCTGCCTGGGACCTGCTGAAGGAGTATGGTCTGGACGCTGCCACCATCTGCAAGACCGCAAAGGAAATGCTGGGCAAGTAAGCTCTTTCTCTGAAATAACGAACGCCGCTGTGCATTGCACGGCGGCGTTTTTGCATCTCACAGAGCTTTTATCAGCTTTTCCCTCTCGGCGTACACCTCGGCGAAGACTTTGCGCAGGGTGCATATCTCGGGGCGGGGGTCATCCCGCAGGGTCAGCAGGCGGGTGTCCGGGATGGACAGATGCAGCGGGATGTGCCACCCGGCAGGGAAAGCTGGGTATATCATCGGGCAGAGGAACATCCCCCGCCCGGCCAGCAGCTCGGCGTAGACCGACTCGTAGTTTTCCACCATCCGCCAGACCGGTGTGGAATAGGGAATCCCCGGCTGCTTCTGGGCGAAATCCACCATATCCTGATAGAGGGGCTCGTAAAATATCTGCTGTCCGGCAAGGTCAGAAAGCTCGACGCTGCTTTGGCCGGAGAATGGGTGCTCCGGCGCGGTGATGAGGTAAAACCGGTTGCCGATGATGGTCTCACAGCGTATCTCTGGCGGCAGCGGGCCGAAGGGAAGGTAGAGCGCCGCGTCTGCCTCGGTGCAGAGCATGTGGTGGTAGCTGGAGGGGACAGGCGTGGTGTCCACTTTGAACTCATAACCCGGCAGCGCGGCGTGGAGCCTCGCCATCAGGATGGGGTAGATGGGGTCCCGCTGCAAAAGCACCGGCGGCAGGCGGAGAGTCAGGGTGTGGTGGGTGCCGAAGCCTTTCAGCGCCGTGCGGGCGTTGAGGATGCCGCGGTAGATGTTTTCCGCATGGGGCAGCAGGGTGCGGCCTGCCTCGGTGAGGGCCACCTGCGTCGTCGTGCGGCGGAACAGTGCGGCGTCCAGCTCCTTTTCGAGGCTGCGTATCTGGTAGCTCAGGGCGGGCTGGGTGCAGTAGAGTTCCCGCGCGGCGGCGGAGAAATTCAGCGTCCGGCTCACGGTGAGAAAGCAGAGAAGCTGGTGCTCGTTCATGGCAAAAAACTCCTTTCCGGCGGCGGGACATCCGTACAGCCTCAGTATAGCAGGAAATAGGGCACTTATAAAGCTTTTTTATCAGGATGCTTAAGATTTTTTAATTCCCTTTTACTTCGTTATATTTTATACTATCTCTCGGAAGAACGATTTTCTACCTGAAAACGTCGAAAGAAGAAAGAGTAAGGAGCATTCCAGATGAAAAAGATCTCTCGTAAAGGCTTCCTGAAGGTTGCCGCCGCTGCCGCTATGAGCGGCGTTACCGCCAGCGCACTGGCCGCCTGCAACGCAGGCTCTTCCAGCAGCACCGCCGCCTCCACCGGCGAGGCCATCTACACCCCCGGCACTTACACCGGCACCGCCACCGGCATCGGTGAGGTGAAGGTCACCATGACCTTCAGCGAGACCGCCATCACCGACGTGGTCATTGACGCCTCCAACGAGACCGAGAGCATCGGCGGCGTGGCAGCCCCCACCCTGAAGGACGCCCTGATGGCTGCTCAGAGCACCGAGATCGACAACATCTCCGGCGCGACCATCACCACCAACGCCGTCAAGAAGGCTGCCGCAAGCTGCATCGAGCAGGCAATGGGCGTCCACACCGCAGGCGGCGACACCGCTGCATCTTCCTCCGATGAGGACTGGCTGGGTACCGAGCCGGAGATCGACGAGAGCAAGGTCGCCAAGACCGTTGACGTGGATGTGGCAGTCGTGGGCTGCGGCATCGCAGGCGTTGCCGCTTGCCGCAGCGTCGCTGAGGACGGCGGTCTGGTGGCTGCTTTCGAGAAGGCCGACGGCCCCCAGTGCCGCAGCGGCGAGTACGCCGTTATCAACGGCAAGGTGCAGGCCAAGTGGGGCCGCGACACCTGGACCCGCGAGCAGATCGACGACATCATCGACTCCCACATGGTGGAGAGCACCTACCGGTGCAAGCGCAGCATCATGAGCAAGTGGGCCCACAACATCGGCGAGACCTTCGACTGGTGGGTGGAGGCAAACCCCGACCTGTACTACGCCGAGACCACCCGCAGCGCTATTCCCGACGAGAGCGCGGACAATTTCATCATCCCCATCTTCTACCCGCTGCCCGAGCACTACGACTGGAAGCAGGAGCGCTTCCCCTGCTACCCCACTTCCGTTGAGTTCAAGCCCGACCAGCACGTCACCGTCGAGGCCAATATGCAGAAAGCCATCGACACCGGCAATGTCCAGACCTTCTACGGCTGCTTCGTTGAAAAGCTCATCATGGAGAATGGCCGCTGCGTGGGCCTCTACGCCCGCGATGCCGCTACCGGCGAGTACATCAAGTGCAACGCCTCCAAGGGCGTCATCCTCTCCACTGGCGACTACTCCCAGAACACCAAGATGCTCAAGCACTTCTGCCCCGAGGTCATTGAGAACAACATCCAGTGCCTGTTCACCAATGTGGATGTGGAGGGCAACTTCACCAACCAGGGCGACGGCATCCAGCTGGGTATGTGGGCCGGCGCTCAGGTGCAGCAGAGCCACGCCCCGATGATCCACCACATGGGCGGCGGCGCCGACCTCGCCGGCGTAGGCGTCATGGGCAATGCAGGCTTCCTGAACCTCGACCTCAACGGCAAGCGCTTCATGAACGAGGACCTGCCCGGCCAGCAGCTGGAAAACCAGATCGAGCTGCAGAAGAACCGCGAGAGCTGGCAGATCTTCGACTCCAACTGGCCTGAGCAGCTGCCCTATATGCCCGCAGCCCACGGCGGTGCCTGCTACTATGAGGACTACGCCAGCGAGGACGAAGGCCCCAAGAACAACACTACCTACCGCAACTACAAGAGCCCCTATCAGCTGGAAGCTGCTGTGGCCGATGGCCGCGCTGTGAAGGCCGACACGCTGGAAGAGCTGGTGGCAAAGATCTACCCGGACGATACTGCCGCCCAGCAGACCGCTCTGGACTCCATCCAGCGCTACAACGAGCTGGCCAAGGCCGGTTACGATGAGGACTTCCACAAGCCCGCTTCCCGTATGTGGGCAGTCGAGAACGGCCCCTTCTACGCCGACAAGTTCACCACTGCTCTGCTGCTGGTCTGCATCGGAGGCCTCGAGAGCGACGAGGACTGCCACACCTTCGACGCCGACCGCAATGTCATCCCCGGCCTGTACGTCGCCGGCAACATCCAGGGCAACCGCTTTGCCACCGAGTACCCCATCGGCCTGAAGGGCGTCAGCCACTCCATGGCCATGTACTACGGCTACGTCGCCGGCAAGAACGCCCTGAAGGACATCTGAGCCTGAAATCGCAAAATAATTTCCAGAGCCCGGAGCAGAAAATGTCTGCCCCGGGCTTTTTATGTGACTTGCTCACGGAAAAACGCCGGAGTTTGGGGTATACTGTCCCTGTCAGATGAAAAAACACTCTTTATGGAGGGAAACGATATGGCAGTCATCACCATCACGAAAGAAAACTTTGAGGCCGAGGTGCTGAAGAGCGCTCAGCCCGTCCTGCTCGATTTCTGGGCCGCCTGGTGCGGCCCCTGCCGGATGCTGAGCCCCATCGTGGACGAGGTGGCCGAGGAACGCACCGACGTCAAGGTGGGCAAGGTCAATGTGGACGAGCAGCCCGATCTGGCCGCCGAGTTCGGCGTCATGAGCATCCCCACCCTGCTGCTGTTCGAGAACGGTAAGCTGGTTCGTCAGGCCGTCGGCGCACGTCCTAAGAGCGGCGTGCTGGAACTGCTGGGCTGAGAATAAAACGGCGAGGAGCCGCTGCACGGAAAACGCTGTGCGGCGGCTCCTTTTTTGCGCCTGCATCATCTCAAAGCGGGCTTTCGTGAAATCATTTCGCCTTTCTGTACAAACGCACAGAAAAATCGTATCATAAAAATGAAAACACGGTCACTTTCACGCTTTACAACTTTATCTAGATAAAGTAAAATAACCTTATCATAAGACAAAAGCGCCCGGGAAAAGGCGGGGCGCAGGGGCCGGGGCGGGCAAGCGTCCGGTGAAAAGTGAGGGAAAAGGTATGAAATTTGACATCTCCTGCTTACAGCCGAAGGAGCAGGCCTCTTTCGCGCTGCGGGCGCTGTATGAGGCGGCGGGCTGCCGCAAATATCACATGGGCCGGTTCGAAGAGTACGGGCTGTATCAGGAGAACCGCAGCTTCCTCTCGTCGGAGCAGGTCATCACCTTTACCGATCTGGACGGGCGGCTGCTGGCACTGAAACCTGACGTGACCCTCTCCATTGCCAAGACGGCCCAGCCCGCGCCGGGCGAGACACTGCGCTACTACTATCACGAAAACGTCTACCGCCCCTCGGCAGAAAGCCACACCTTCAAGGAGATCGGCCAGATGGGCCTTGAGATGCTGGGCGATGTGGGCGAAGGACAGGTGCGGCAGGCGGTGTCGCTGGCGGCACAGTCCCTCGAGCAGCTGGGCCAGCCGTGGGTGCTGGAAGTGAGCCACATGGGCTACCTGTTCGGTCTGCTGGATGCGCTGGACGTGCCGGAAGCTTCCCGCGCCGCCCTGCTGGCAAAGCTGAAAGCGAAAAACCTCCACGAGCTGAAAGCAGCGGCATCCGCCGCCGGGCTGGACGAGGCCGGTGCCGACGCGCTGGCGGGGCTGATGAGCCTCTGCGGCAGCTGTGAGGATGTGCTTCCCCGTGTGGAAGCCGCCTGCCGGAACGAGCGGATGGAAGCCGCCGCTGCCGAGCTGAAAGCCATCACCGAAGAGCTGGCTGGTGCAGGCGGCTGCATCCGTCTGGACATAACGCTGGCTGGTGAGATGGAATATTACAACGGCCTTGTGTTTCAGGGCTATCTGGAGTCGCTTCCCCGTCCGGTGCTCAAGGGCGGGCGGTATGACCTGCTGATGCAGAAGTTCACCCCGGGCGCGGGGGCCATCGGCTTTGCGGTCTATCTCGACGAACTGGACCGCCTGAGCGCCCCGCTCCCGCCGGTACAGCAGCAGAAAACCGAAAAGACCATGCTGAACGTAGCTCTGCCGAAGGGCCGTCTCGGTGACAAGGTCTATGACCTGCTGGCTGGTATCGGCTACGGCTGCCCCGAAGACTACAACGCCACCCGCAAACTGGTGGTGGAGAACCCCGCCGCCGGCATCCGGTACTTCCTCGTCAAGCCCAGCGACGTTGCAATCTACGTCGAGCACGGCGCGGCAGACGTGGGCATCGTGGGCAAGGACATCCTGACGGAAGCGTCTGCCGATGTCTACGAGCTGCTGGACACCGGCCTCGGAAAGTGCCGGATGTGCGTCGCCGCCCCGGCAGATTACAAAGACGACCCCAGCCGCCCGGTGCGGGTGGCAACCAAGTTCGTCAACATCGCCAAGAGCTATTATGCATCCATCGGGCGGGACATCGACATCATCAAGCTGAACGGCTCCATTGAGCTGGCCCCCATCCTGGGCCTGTCCGACGTCATCGTGGATATTGTGGAGACGGGTACGACCCTGCGGGAAAACGGTTTGCGGGTGGTGACGGAGTTCATGCCCATCTCGGCCCGCTTCATCGCCAATAAGGCCAGCTACCAGTTCAAGCACCGCGAAATGGACGAGATGCTCGAAAAGCTGCGTGCCGCCCTTGCCGCAAAGGAGGAGAAAAAATGATAAAGCTGTATAACTTCGATGAACTGAAGCCCGAAGAGATATTGAACCGTGACATCCGCGCGGAGAAGAATGTGGAAGACGTGGTGGACGGCATCATTGCCGATGTCCGCGCCCGGGGCGACGAGGCCCTGAAAGAATACGCCCTCAAGTTCGACGGTGCCAAGCTGGATAACATCCAGGTGACGCAGGAGGAAATTGAAGAAGCCTTTACGAACATGGACGGCTATTTCCTCGAAACGCTGCGGGAGGCCGCCGCCAACATCGAGGCCTTCCACCGCCAGCAGGTGCATAAAAATTTTGTGATGAACGACAAGCCCGGCATCGTGCTGGGCCAGAAATACACCCCCATCGAGAAAGCGGGCGTCTACGTTCCGGGCGGCACGGCGGCGTATCCTTCCACCGTCCTGATGGACGTCATCCCGGCCAAGGTGGCGGGCGTTTCGGAGATCGTCATGACGACTCCCGCCGGTAAGGACGGTAAGATCGATCCGGTCATCCTCGCCGCTGCGGCCACCGCAGGCGTGACCAGGATCTTCAAGACCGGCGGCGCACAGGCCGTGGCCGCGCTGGCCTACGGCACCCAGAGCATCCCGGCGGTGGATAAGATCGTCGGCCCGGGCAATATCTATGTCGCCACTGCCAAGAGGAAGGTCTTTGGCAAGGTGGGCATCGACATGATAGCAGGCCCCAGCGAGATCCTGGTTCTGGCCGACGGCGGCTGTGACCCCGCCTGGGTGGCCGCCGACCTGCTGAGTCAGGCCGAGCACGACAGGCTGGCAAGCCCCGTCCTCGTCACTGACAGCGCTGAGCTGGCCAAGGCCGTGCAGGCAGAGCTGGAAGTGCAGATCCCCCAGCTGCCCCGCGCCGCCATCGCCCGCGCCAGCGTGGACGACAACGGCAAGATCATCGTCTGCTCTGATTTACGCAAGGCCATCGAAGCCTGCAACATTATCGCACCCGAACATCTGGAAGTCTGTGTGGACGACCCCTTCAGCGTGCTGAATGAAATCAAAAATGCAGGCAGCATCTTCCTCGGTCGGAACGTCCCCGAGGCACTGGGCGACTACTTCGCCGGCCCGAACCACACCCTGCCCACCAGCGGCACGGCACGCTTTTCGAGCCCTCTGGGCGTGGACGACTTCGTCAAGAAGTCCAGCTTCATCTACTACACCCGGGAGGCGCTGGAAAAGGCTGCACCCCGCATCGCCGACTTTGCCGAGCGGGAGGGCCTGCACGCCCACGCCCGCAGTGTAACCATAAGATATGAATAAACCTCTCAGGCGCTTCGCGCCAGCTCCCCTAATAGGGGAGCCTTTGGCAGAGAGGTCAAGTTGCAATAAAAAACGGAGGCTGGCAAATATGAGCCGTTTTCTTTCTCCCACGCTGGAAGCTGTCACTCCCTACACCCCGGGCGAACAGCCGCAGGACCAGCAGTACATTAAGCTGAACACCAACGAAAGCCCTTATCTCCCCTCTCCGGCCGTGGTGGGGGCGGTGAGCGAGGCCGAGGTGGAAAAGCTCCGTCTCTACTCCGACCCTGCGTGTGCCGAGCTGCTGCGGGCAGCGGCGGCACACTTTGAGCTGCAGCCCGAGCAGATCATGCCCGGCAACGGCAGCGACGAGAACCTGTTCTTCGCCCTGCGGGCCTTCTGCGACGAGAACCACCCGCTGGCCTATGCAGACATCACCTATGGCTGCTACGGCGTCTGGTGCGGACTGATGCACATCCCCAGCCACATCATCCCGCTGAAAGAAGATTTCACTCTCGACCCGGCGGATTATTACGGCCTGAACGAGACCATCGTCATCGCCAACCCCAACGCCCCCACCGGTCTGGCCCTGCCCCGCAGCGCCATCGAGGAAATCCTGAAGAGCAACCCCAACCATGTGGTCATCGTGGACGAGGCCTATGTGGACTTCGGCGGCGAGAGCTGTGTGCCGCTCATCAACAACTACGAAAATCTGCTGGTGGTCCAGACCTTCTCGAAGTCCCGTCAGCTGGCCGGTGCGCGGCTGGGCCTCGCTATGGGCAATGCGAAGCTCATCGCTGACCTTAACCGGGTCAAGTTCAGCCTCAACCCCTACAACATCAACCGGCTGACCCTGAAGGCGGGCAAGGCCGCGCTGGAAGATACGGACTACTTCGACAAGACCCGCGCCGCTATCGTGGAGACGCGGGGCTGGACAAAGCAGCAGCTGGAAGCGCGGGGCTTTGCCGTGCTGGACAGCCGCTCCAATTTCCTGTTTGCTTCCACCGACAAAAAGAGCGGCGGCGAACTTTACCTGAAACTGAAAGAAAAAGGCGTGCTGGTGCGCCACTTCGACGCACCCCGTATTTCGAACTGGCTGCGCATCACCATCGGCACGCCGGACGACATGACCGCCCTTCTGCGGGCGCTGGATGAAATTTTGGAGGGCTGAGCCATGCGGGAAGTGACCATCGAGCGGAACACCAACGAGACCCAGATCGAGCTGACCCTGAACCTCGACGGCGCAGGCCGGTATCAGGTGGACACCGGCTGCGGCTTTCTGAACCATATGCTGGAGCTGTTTGCGCGGCACGGGCGCTTTGATCTGGTGCTTACCTGCCACGGCGACGTGGAGGTGGATTATCACCACACCACCGAGGATGTGGGCATCGCGCTGGGGCAGGCGTTCGCCCAGGCGCTGGGCGATATGCGGGGCATCCACCGGTACGGCAGCTTCTATCTGCCCATGGACGAAGCCCTCATCCTCTGCGCCGTGGACATCTCGGGCCGCTGCACCCTGAACTGGGACATCCATTGCAACACCGAAAAAGTCGGCGACTTCGACGTGGAGTGCGCCAAGGAATTCTGGCTGGGCTTTGCCCGCAGCGTGCCGGCCACCGTCCACTTCGTTCAGTTCGCGGGCGAGAACAGCCACCACATCCTTGAGGCCGCGTTCAAGGGCGCTGGCCGTGCGCTGGCCGATGCTGTCCGCATCGATGCGGCCCATCGGGACGAAATTCCTTCCACGAAAGGACTGCTGGTATGATATGCATCATCGACTACGGCGTGGGCAACCTGTTCAGCCTGAAATCGAGTCTGGCCCATCTGGGGCTGGAAGCGAAGGTCAGCGCGGATGCCGCCGACATCCGCGCCGCTGACCGGCTCATCCTGCCGGGCGTGGGCGCTTTCGGGGACGCGATGGCAAAACTTGAGGCCACCGGCCTTGTACCGGTCATCAGGGAAGAAGCGGCGAAGAAGCCCCTCCTCGGCATCTGCCTCGGGATGCAGCTGCTGTTTGAAAAGAGCTACGAGTACGGCGAGCACGACGGCCTTGGCTTCGTGCCGGGGCAGGTATGCCCGCTGGCTCCCGACCTCGGCGACAAGAGCCTGAAAGTGCCGCAGATCGGCTGGAACGCCGTCCACATCCTGCGGGACGACCCGCTGTTCAAGTACGTCAGGGACGGCGAGTATTTCTACTACGTCCATAGCTATTACGGCAAAAACTGCGCCGCCAACACACTGGCCGTCAGCGACTATTCCCTGCCCGTCACCGGCGTGGTGAAGGCGGGCAAGGTGTACGGAACGCAGTTCCACCCGGAGAAAAGCGGTGACGCAGGGCTGCGGCTGCTGAAAGCATTCAGTGAGCTGTAAATAACCTCTCAGTCTCGCATACGCTCGACAGCTCCCCTACCGAGGGGAGCCTCTGGCGAAGAGGCGAAGCTTCACGAAATGCCAAAGCCTCTCCTACTAGGAGAGGTGGCTGCACCGAAGGTGCAGACGGAGAGGTTGTATGAAGGAAAGCCTTAGATTAGGAGTAATAATATGCAGCTATTCCCAGCCATTGACCTGCGGGGCGGCAAAGTCGTGCGCCTGACGCAGGGCGATTACGACCGGATGACCGTCTACGGCGAAGACCCCTGCGCCCAGGCGCGGGCTTTTCTCGAAGCCGGGGCAAAAAACCTCCACGTCGTCGATCTGGACGGCGCAAAGGACGGAACCCTTTCCAATTACGACACCATCGCCGCGCTGGCAAAGCAGGGTGGCCTGTATATCGAAGTAGGCGGCGGTATCCGCACCGAAGAGCGCATTGAAAAATATCTCTCTTTGGGCGTGGGCCGGTGCATCCTCGGCAGTGTGGCCGTGACGAACTTTGACTTTACGGCCCGGATGCTGAAAAAGTACGGCGAAAAAATTGCCGTGGGCGTGGACGCCAGGGACGGCTATGTGGCGATCCACGGCTGGAAGGACGTCAGCGCTGAGCCGGGCGTGGCCTTCTGTCAGCGTCTGGCTGAGGCTGGATGCAAGGCCATCATCTACACCGACATTGCCTGCGACGGCGCGATGAAAGGCACCAACCTCGCCCTCTACCGCCAGCTTGCAAAAGAAGTGCCGGGCGTGGCCATCACAGCCAGCGGCGGTATTTCCTCGGAAAAGGAGCTGCTGGAACTGGAAGAGATGGGGACTGCCGCCGCCATCCTCGGCAAGAGCCTGTACACCGGTGCGCTGGACCTTGGGCGCTGCGTCGCGCTGGTGCAGAAGTAAGGAGCAAGACCATGATAACGAAACGCATCATCCCCTGTCTGGACGTCCGGAACGGACGGGTCGTCAAAGGAACGAACTTCGAGGGCATCAAGGATGTGGCTGACCCGGTGGAGATGGCCCGGATGTACAACGCGGCGGGTGCCGACGAGCTGGTGTTCTACGACATCACGGCCAGCGCCGAGGGCCGCGCCCTCTTCACCGACATCCTCACCCGGGTGGCCAGCGAGATCTTCATCCCCCTCACGGTGGGCGGCGGCGTCAACACGCTGGACGATTTCGACCGGGTGCTCAAGTGTGGTGCCGATAAAGTCAGCGTCAACTCGGGCGCACTGAAAGATCCCGGCCTCATCCCGGCGGCGGCCAAGCGGTACGGCGACCAGTGCGTGGTCCTCTCCGCCGACGTCAAGCGGGTGGACGGCCAGCTGCGCGTCTTTGCCAAGGGCGGGCGCGAAGACACGGGCCGGGACGCGCTGGAATGGATAAAATGGTGCGTGGACAACGGTGCAGGCGAAGTGTGCCTCAACAGCATCGACACCGACGGCGTCCGGAACGGCTTCGACCTCGAGATGCTGGACGCCGTGGCGGCCCGGGTGAACGTCCCCATCATCGCCAGCGGCGGCGCGGGCAAAAAGGAAGACTTCCTCGAGCTGTTCCATCATAAAGGCATCGACGCGGGCCTTGCGGCGGGCATCTTCCACCAGAAGCTGCTCACCATCCGGGAGCTAAAGGAATACTTAAACGAAAATGGCGTGGAAATGCGGCTCTGAGCCCTTGCGTTTGCCCGCCGAATACGCTAAACTATAGCTGTCCCCCTGCGGGGAAGGAGAAACATTATGGATCTGAAATTTGACGAAAAGGGCCTCGTCCCTGCCATCGTGCAGGACCACTACACCAAAGAGGTGCTGACCCTCGCCTACATGAACGCCGAGACGCTGGCGCTGACCATCGCGGAGGGCCGGACGGTGTTCTGGAGCCGCAGTCGTCAGGAGATCTGGCGCAAGGGCGAGACCAGCGGCAACGTCCAGCGTGTGGTGTCCATCACCGCCGACTGCGACGCCGACGCGCTGGTGGTTGAGGTCGTCAAGAGCGGCCCCGCCTGCCACACCGGTGCCGAGAGCTGCTTTTTCAACGAAGTGTATGTTTCCCCGGAGCTGAAGCAGTTCAGCTGGCAGGGGCTGTATGACCTCATCAAGGGCCGCAAGACCAGCCCCAAAGAGGGCAGCTACACCACCTATCTCTTCGAGAAGGGCAAAGAAAAGATCCTCAAGAAGGTGGGCGAAGAGTGTACTGAGGTCATCATCGCGGGCGAAAAGGAAGACAAGGCCGAGACGGTCTACGAGATCAGCGATTTGGCATACCATGTGCTGGTGCTGATGGTGCAGGCCGGCATCACGGTGGAGGACATCACCCGCGAGCTGGAAAAACGACACGTTATCGACCACAAGGTCAAACAGGAAAGGATGCAGTGATTCACTATGGCAGATTATAAGAAGTCCAGTGTCCATTGTCACTCGACGATGTGCGACGGCAAAAACACCCTACAGGAGATGGCCTCCGCTGCGTGTGCGCAGGGGCTGACCACACTGGGCTTCACGGGCCATAGCTATACCCAGCGCGACCGTGAATACTGCATGAGCCCCAGCCGCACGGCCCAGTACAAGGCCACCATTGCCAAGCTCAAGACCGAGTACAAGGGCAAGGTGGACATCCTCTGCGGCATCGAGTGGGACCTGCTGAGCGAGGACAAGCGCACCGGCTACGACTACTGGATCGGTTCTGCGCACCACCTCTACGGCAAGAACACCGGCAAATACTACGAGATCGACTTCCGTCCCCAGGATCTCCACGACTGCATCTACGACGACTTCGACGGCGACCCTCTGGCCGCTGTGGAGGCATACTTCGCCGAGGTGGAGAAGGTGGCGGCCATGGGTCCCGACATCCTCGCCCACATCGACCTCATCAAGAAGCTGAACGCTGCCGGTGAGTTCTTCGACGAGGAGTCGCCCCGCTATAAGGCCGCAGCCCTCAAGGCGCTGAATGCTGCCAAAGAGCACGGCTGCCTGCTGGAAGTGAACACCGGCGGCGTCTACCGCGGCTACCGCAAGGACTTCTACCCCGGCGCATGGCTTCTGGGCGAGTGGCAGAAGATGGGCGGCAAGGTCATCATCACCTCCGACGCCCACGATGTGGACAGCCTGACCTTCGGCTTCGACGAGGCTGCTGCCGCCGTCAAGGCCGCAGGCTTCAAGAGTGTGGAAGTGCTGACCGTCAACGGCTTCGAGACGCAGGAGCTGTAACGATCTGAAAATATTGAAAAAGGGCTGTTGTACAGCGGAATCAACCTCTCCGTCAGCGCTGACGGAGAGGTTGTACCTGTACAGCAGCTCCTTTTTGTGACTATGGAGGAACGCTTATGACCCAGTCCCCCGCGAAAAAATCATTCTTCAACCGGAATGTCGATTTGATGAACGGCCCCATCTTCAAGAGCCTGCTCATCTTTATGCTGCCCATTCTGGTGTCGTGCCTCTTCCAGCAGCTCTATAATACCGTGGATACCATGATCGTCGGCAATGTGCTGGGCGATACCGCCCTTGCCGCCATTGGCGCCTGCGGGGCCATCTACGAGCTTCTGGTTGGATTTGGCATCGGTATCGGCAACGGCCTCGCCATCGTCGCAGCGCGCGCCTACGGGGCCGGAGACGAGGACCAGCTCAAACAGACCGTGGCGGGTTCCATCGTCATCGGCATCATCGCGTCGGCGGTCATCACGCTGGCGGGTGCGGTGGGCCTGCATCCGCTGCTGGAACTGCTGGACACCCCGGCGGAAATTTTAGAGGACGCCTACGGCTATATCATCATCATCGACTTCGGCGTCATCGTCATGTTTGCCTATAACCTCTGCGCCGGCCTGCTGCGGGCCATCGGCAACAGCTTCATGCCGCTGGTCTTCCTCATCCTCTCGTCGGTGCTCAACGTCATTCTCGACCTCTGGTTCATCGCTGCGCTGGGCATGGGCGTGGCCGGTGCCGGTGTGGCGACGGTTATCTCTCAGGGCGTGTCGGTGGCGCTCTGCATCCTGTATGTCTTCCGCAGCGCCCGGCTGCTCCTGCCTGAGAAAAAGCACTTCCATGTGGAGAGCCGCCTCTATTGGGAGCTGTTCAGCCAGAGCATCTCCATGGGCCTCATGAGCAGCATCGTCTCGGCAGGCTCCGTCGTTTTGCAGTACGGCATCAACGGCCTCGGTACGCTGGTCATCGCGGGCCACACCGCGGCCCGAAAGCTCTTCGCTTTTACGGATATGCCCCTGACGGCGATGGCCTCTGCCTGCTCGACCTACGTCTCCCAGAACTACGGCGCGAACCATCCCGACCGCGTCCGCCGCGGAATGCGAGACATCTATCTCTACGGTGTCGTGGTGGCTGTGACGGCTATCCTGCTTATGAGTGTGGGTGCGGAGTGGATGGTGGAACTGGTGTCCGGCTCTTCGGAACCGGTGGTGCTGGAAAACGGCGTGCGGTATCTGGTCTGGAACGCACCCTTCTACGCCGTGCTGGGAATGCTGCTCTCCACCCGCTACGCTCTGCAGAGCATGGGCGAGAAGGTGCTGCCCCTGCTGTCCAGCGTCATCGAGTTTCTGGGCAAGATCGTCTTCGTCCTGCTCTTCATCCCCCGCTTTGAGTATAACGCGGTCATTCTCTGCGAGCCGGTCATCTGGTGCTTCATGACCATAGAACTGCTTATAGCATACCGGCATAATTCCTTCGTGTTTCCGAAGATGAAAAAATAAAAGAACTCCCCGCCATGCAGCTGCACAGCGGGGAGAAAGAGGGAGGAAAATTTCAGATTCAGAGGGCCGAATAGCCGAAGCTGTTCACCAGCGCGTCGATGTGCTGGCCGGCCTTGCACATGGGGCAGTCGCGGCTGTCGAAGCTGGCGTAGTCGGGCAGGCTGGAGGGGTCGAAGATGGAGGTGACCGGGATGCCCAGACACTCGTGGGTGGTGGCGAAGATGGCCGACAGGCCCGCCACGGTGCCGCCGTAGTAGTTGACCGCCTCGATGGCCGCCTGCACGGTGTAGCCGGTGGTGATGGAGGCCGACAGGATGAGGACGTGCTTGCCCCTGACCATCGGGGCGAGATTGTCGCGGAGAATGATCTGGCTGCCGCTGGTGTACTCGGGGGTGATGACGTAAATCGTCTGGTGGGCATTCATGTTGGCAAAGCCGTCTTTGGTCAGCTCATTGGCCAGACAGGTGCCGATGACCTGTGTGCCGTCCAGACAGAGCACGGTGTCCACGATGGTGCTGTGCTGATAGGCAGCCACCAGCTCCTTGGCGACAGCCTTCGCCTCCGAGAGGCGGGCTTTCTGGGTGGTGACGTCGATGTAGTAGTTGATGTGGCTGTGGCTGGTGGCGAAGTGGCCCTTTGCCACGCGCAGGAACAGACTGCTCTTGTTGGTGGGAAGCTTTACCATATTGATCATAACTGCACACTCCTGTTCTTGTGAAATCAGGCAGGACGCCCATCCCGAAAAACAAAACCGCGCGGCGGCACATCTGTCCGGCCGCTGCGCTCCTCGGTTGGTATGCTCCTATTGTAGCAGGAAAAGCACCTTATGCACAAGACACAAAACCACTAAAAATCCTTGCTTGTGTTTTGGCAGAATGACGGAGAGGTGCAAATAAAAACGCCCAAGGCGTAAGCCTTGGGCGCTGAGCATTTTTATGATAAGAAAATCACTTCAGGTAGTCGGGAGTAGCAGCGCTGTTAACAGTCATCTTCCAAGTGCAGAAAGCACGGGTGTAAGCCTGAGTACCCTCGCTTGCCTGAGGACGGGGCCAGAACTTGACCTGGATGGTATCGCCATCAGCGACGCTGATGTTCGTAACCTTCAATTCGGTTTCCAGAGTCTCGTCTTTTTCCAGATAGTTGTCGCTCTTGCTCAGAGAAACACCGCCAGTGCCGTCGGTGTTATTAGCATGATAAGTCGTGACCGTCTTGCTGCTATCTTTGGGAGCGACCTCGACCTGGAAGTTTGCAGGACCGATAGGCAGACCAAGCTTGGAGGTGCCTTTCAGATTGAATTTGCAGGTCAGGGTATTTCCTGTTGTCGCGGTAGAGGGATCGGTAGTCAACTTGGCACTCTCGAGTTCGAAAGCACCCATCAGCTTCAGGGTGCTGCCGATTTTACCGGTCTTCTGATACTCATCCTCACCACAGCCGGTCAGCAGGCTGGAACCAGCCACAGCCACGGCAGCGGCGGCGCTGTACTTCAGGAAAGAGCGGCGGTTGAATTCTAAGGACATGATCGTTCCTCCTTTATGTAGAAACACAGAAATCATTGTACTGCCCCGAAGGGCGTCTTGCCTATACAATAGGCGAAAAATGAGCAGATGTCAATGCTTTTCACAAAAATTTTGTGGGGAAGCTCTGCCCTTTATGACGGAATTCCGTCTCAGAAAAATGCCTCAGACCTGCGTCAGGTCAGAAGAGTTCAGAGAGAAGGTGAGGCTCTTGTTTGCCACGAAGGTCGGGGTGAAGGTGACGCTCAGCTTCTGCCAGCCGGTGGGGACACAGCAGATCAGCTGGATGTAGCCTGCGCCCTGCGGGGGCAGATTGGTGGACTCGGAGAAGCTCTGAGCGGCGGCATCATAGAGTTGGATGTAAGCGCCGACCTCGGCCTCAGCGCCGTCGCAGACAGCGGTAAAATCGGTGGTGGAGGCGGCCAGAGCGTGGAAGTACTGACGGGCGACATCGAGCTTGGTAGCCTCATCGTCCAGCGGATAGGCGGCATCCAGTTCGGCAAGGTTCTGTGCGCCGATCTCAAACGTGGTAGCGCCGGAGCGGTTCACAGCGGTGACGAGCACAGCGACATACTCGTGATCGGGCAGGTCGGGAGTGTTGGTCATGGTAAAGACGCTGGTGAGCTGGACGCCCAGATTGTTCCAGTTGCTGACCTTGTCGCCGACCTTGACTTCGATGGCGTTGCTGGTGCTGGAGCCGCAGCCGCCCAGCATGGCAGCAGCGCCCAGAGCTGCTGCGGAGGCACCGGTACACTTGAGGAAGGTGCGGCGGGAAATTTTATTGGACATGGATGTGTCCCTCCTTGAATTCGCTTTATGATGAAGTGCGATGAAAATGTTCTGCTTTGTTTATAACATCTTTTGCACGCAGATGCAAGCAAAAAACGGCAGAATTTACACTAGTTTCACAGAGACTTAAGTGCGGTCCTCTCCGGTCAGCTCCCGGGCGCGGGTCTCGCTGGTCTTGACCAGATTGAGCAGGCTGGGAGTATACAGCGGGTATTCCCGGGTCAGGCTCTCGGTGGTCATGGCGAGGCAGGACGGGTCGGCCACGCCCTCGCCGCCGGGCAGCGCTTCGCCGGCCAGCAGGGCCTCCACATTGGCCTGAGCCGAGTGCATCACAGCGTCGGAGTAGCCGGGCCAGCGCCGGGCGTCCACGCTGAACATGCTGGGGGCGTTATGAGGTTCGGCGGAATAGAGCAGACGGAACATCTTGGCCACGGCGGTCATCAGGTAGGCGCTCACCTCGGTGGTCAGGGCCTTGCTGTGGCACTCGCCTATCTTGGCGTAGAGCACGTTCAGGCTGTTGGAGATGAGCTTTTTGTTCATCGTGGGCAGGACGCTGCCGTGGTAGATGTTGTCCTTCATCTTGTCGGGGTTGGGGATGTCCTCTGCCGAGAGCATCATGCCATTGCGCTCTGCCGAACGGCCCAGCAGATAGTCGCAGGAGACATTGTAATAGTCTGCCACCCGTACCACAAAATCCAGGCCGCACTCCCGGATGCCTTTTTCGTAGTGGGAAAGCAGGGCCTGCGAAACGCCCAGATCCTCTGCCGCCTGTTTCTGGGTGATGCCGCGCTCCTTGCGCAGCAGTTTGATGATACGATTGAACTCCATGATGTTTGGCTCCTCAGATAAAAATAGGACTTCCTTGATTTTTGGTTTACAGCACGTTGATTATACACAATGGAAAACGACTTGTAAAGCGAAAAAGTGACGGTTTTTCCGCCGGAAATTCGGCGTTTTTGTCAAAGGGGTTGCTCTTTCTACCATATCTATGTTAAAATAAACCTTACCGGCATATATTTAGTGTCTGATGGTGCCGGAAAAATCAGCAGAAAAGCAAGATTTGTGCGAATCAGCACAGGAATAGATAGCTCATAAGAGGTGTTTTTACATGAAAACCTTTAAGCTCCATCTCATCCGCCACGGCCTGACTTCCGGCAACTTACAGGGCCTTTACATCGGCAGCGGCACGGACATCCCCCTGTGTGACGAGGGCCGCGCCCAGCTGGCCGAGCTGAAAGAGCGGTTCGAGTATCCGCAGGTGGATACCGTCTTCTCTTCCCCGCTCATGCGCGCCGTGGAGACGGCCAACATCCTGTTCCCGAATGCGACCCACCAGTTCTCGGTGCATGACCTGCGGGAGGCCGGTTTCGGCGTCTTTGAGAACCATCCCGTCAAGGAGCTGGTGAAGAACGAGGACTTCAAGAAGTGGATCACCCCGGGCTCCGGCTTTGTGCCGGAGGGTGCAGAGCCCACGGAGCAGTTCCACGCCCGCTGCTCGGAGACGCTGCTCAAGCTGTTCGAGTATATGATCCGGATGGACGTCACCGAGGCCGCCTGCGTGACCCACGGCGGCGTCATCATGAGTATGCTGAGCCAGCGCGCCCTCCCCTCCCGCCACCCCGAGCAGTGGATGGCTGACCCCGGCTGCGGCTACACCGTCCAGACCGACGTTCAGCTCTGGATGCGCGACCGTCTGGTGGAGGCCATCGACATCGTCCCCTTTGGCTATGCCGACACCCTGCGGGGTCAGGCCGAAGCCGAGGAGAATGAAGCATTCGAATAAGAAAGAACGCTCTGCCGCCCTGCGATTTTGCCGCCGGGCGGCATTTTTGTACTCTTTTGGTACAAAATCAGCAAAGAAAACGCAAAACCTGCGGCAGAACGCTTTCAAACCCTTGACAGGGGGCAAAGAAACCGATACTCTATAAAGTGAATGATTTTTCTCGCTGCAAGGAGGAGTCCCCGATGTCTCAGTCTCTTTCCCGCCGGTCGTTCCTGAAATGCGCCGGTTCGGGCGCGGTCAGTCTGGCCGCTGCCCTGCTCACAGGCGTTTCGGTGGCTGCGGCACAGCCCCGCGTGATGGGCCAGCCTGCCCTGCTGGACGGCAAGGCGGCGGTGGAGCTGCTGGGCTATGCGCCTGCACCCGGGCTGGGCGGCGTGTTGGTCTACCTCTCGGTGGAGAACCTCTCGGCCCGCACCCTGCCGGTGGGCGCAAGCTACCTCCACAGCCGGGATGTCTCGACCCTGAAGGAGCTTTACAGTCTGGACAGCGGCGTGACCGCCCGCTGCGGAGGCGAGAGCGTCCCCTGCGGCAGCTTTGCGGCACCGCTCTACGCGGAGAACGCCGCCGATGCCTCGGCCTTTACGCTCAACCTCGCCGCCGGGCGCGGCGCGATGCTCCATTGCTTCTGCGCTGTCCCGGAGGATTGGGAGACGCTGGAGCTGAGCTATCGCCCCGCCTTTGCCGCCGGACAGCCGGTGGAGTTCGTGGTGCGCCGGGACGCCGACGCCGTCCGCCTCGGACCGGTGCCGGCGACGCCGGCGGAAGTCGGAAGCGTAGTAGATTTGTAAGTCCTTGTTCTTCTTTTTACGGCTTCTTTCATGAAGTTAAGTTCTCTTTTGCGTGCCAAAAGAGAACCAGAAATGGTTCTCGCGCCTGTGCGCGGGGCAGAGCGCTCTTTCATTAAGGCTAATTGTTCTCTTTTGATGTCAAAAGAGAACCAGAAAACCACCAGCGATTTCGACGCGCTGGATCCACGAGAAAGGGGCTGCTCGCCCCTTTCAGACCCCGAAGGAGAAGTCGAAGTGGAAAAATGCTAGCCGCTTCGCTAAACGCATTTTTCTCACTTCTCCGATTTACGGCTTCGCCGAGGGTGTTACGTTTCAGCAGGACTTTACGTTCAGCAAAGGCGTAAAGTCTGCTGCG
>OCRP01000100.1_pt1 | contig 103334 bp, 86 predicted proteins | sample 1538871 | NCBI WGS metagenome assembly OCRP01 (sample SAMN04571731, study PRJEB22368) | human gut metagenome | biome: human gut; material: stool | host: Homo sapiens | place: Luxembourg | collected 2012-09-20 | reverse complement strand
CATTGCAAGGATACTGCATCGAAGACACGAAGCAACTTACATTGTTCTAAGGACAGAATAATCTCTTTCGATTCTTTATATATAGCCCATGTCTGATGGCATGGGAAGAGAATTCATGTATCTGTCTTAACATGCAACTAATCGCTATTTTATCCCGAATTGGGGTAATAATATAAATAAGGTGGCGCTGTTTGGCAACTGCTCTTACGAGTTTATTGCCGGAGGCACAGGCTCGGGCAATGTGAACAGAGCTTACACCGTGTCGCTCCTTGAAGGAATGAAAAATGCAGGGTTGAAGACCGACGACAGCATGCAGGCAGAATATGCCCAGCACATCGCTTATGCCAAGACACAGGTCAAGAAGCCCGAGGGTCCGATGGCCCATTTCCTCTCTGCTCCATTGCCTAAGGAAAAGGTCTATGATGATGACCGTCTGGCCGCCATTGCCGAGAGTAACGATGTGGCGGTGGTGACTATAGGCCGTCTTTCTGGCGAGTTTGTTGACCGCAAGTTGTCAGATTTTAATCTTAGTGAGGAAGAGATCGCGTTGCTGCATAAGGTATGTGATGCTTTCCATGCAAAGAACAAAAAGGTGGTTGTGCTTTTGAATATTGGCGGCGTTATAGAGACAGCGTCATGGAAGAACCTGCCTGATGCAATATTGCTCGCATGGCAAGCAGGGCAGGAGGGTGGCAACAGCGTGGCAGACATCCTTACAGGCAAGGTGTCGCCATCGGGTAAGCTCACCATGACCTTCCCCAACAGCTTTGCTGACCATGCCTCGTCTGACAATTTCCCGACAGAAGGCAAGATGATAGCTTTTGATAGAAACAATGCTGATGGAGTCGGTAACAAACAGAAACAGAAAAACATCGATTATGCCTGTTATGCAGAGGACGTTTATGTGGGCTACCGCTATTTCGATTCCTTTGACAAAGCAGTGTCCTATCCGTTTGGCTACGGATTGTCTTACACGTCGTTCGTTTACAGCAATGCTGCAGTGAAGCGTGACGGTAGCAAAGTTGTGGTTTCTGTTGATGTTGCAAACAACGGTAAGACAAGTGGAAAAGAGGTCGTTGAGCTCTATGTGTCAGCTCCTGACAGCAAGCTTATGAACAAGCCTGCGAAAGAGTTGAAGGCGTTTGCCAAGACACGGGTTCTGGCACCCGGTGAGCACGAGACGCTGACCATGACCTTCGACAGTCATGACCTTGCCTCGTTTGACGAGCAGCAGTCGGCATGGCGTGTTGACGCAGGCCGTTACCAGTTGCTCTTAGGCAGTTCAAGTCGTGACATCCGTCAGACTCTTGATCTTGATGTTGAGGCATCAGTGGTAAAGGTTAATAACGTGCTTGCTACAAAGCAAGAGTTCAAACGATTGACGTATTAGGTAATAAACAATTCAAATAACCTAAGGTCAGCATGTTGTCAACATGCAACATGCAGATCTTGACTAAAACAATAAAAAAATGAACAAAACCAATCTTGTTCTCTCAACGTTGGCACTTGCCGCCGTTGGAGGCAGGGCTGTGGCTCAGACAGCCAATGCTGGAGCTGAAGATCAGCGTCCAAACATCCTTTACATCATGTGTGATGACCATGCCATGCAGTGCATAAGCGCTTATGGAAGTGCTATTTCAAAGCTGGCACCTACGCCCAATATCGACCGATTGGCGCAGCGAGGCATGCTGTTCAACAACTGTTTCGTAGAAAATTCCCTTTCTGCACCGAGCCGTGCTTGCCTTATCACAGGCCAGTATAGCCATCAGAACGGACAGCGACAGCTGCTTGAAGGCATTGATGCCACACAGCCGTTCTTCTCAGAAATGTTGCACGATGCCGGTTATGAAACGGCTATTGTTGGAAAATGGCACCTTATGACCGAGCCCAAAGGTTTCGATTACTATCATGTGCTCGACGACCAAGGCAAATATTACAATCCGATGTTCTGCTCGACAGGCCATTATGGCGAATATAAGCAGGAGATGGGATATGCAACCACTCTTGTGACCGAGCATTCGATAGACTTCCTTGAGCATCGTGACAAAAGCAAGCCCTTCTTGCTGATGGTACACCACAAGGCGCCCCACCGCAACTGGTTCCCTGATGTAAAGAACATAGGCAAGTATGCAGATGTCAATTTCCCGTTGCCCTCAACTTTCTGGGACGACTATTCTACACGCGGAGCGGCTGCCCACACCCAGAAGATGAGCATTGCAGACGACATGGAGATGGTACAGGACCTTAAGGTCATAGAGCTGTATGACAAGAACGACCCTGCTAGCCGTTTGTCTTACACGTCGCTTCGTGCTGAGCTTGACCGCATGACTCCTGATCAGCGCAAGGCTTGGGACAACTATTACATGCCTCGCAACTATAAGTTCTTGATGGGCAACCTCACCGGTAAGGCTCTTGCTGTGTGGAAATATCAAAACTACATACGCGACTACATGGCAACCATTGCCTCTGTAGACGAGAGCGTGGGTCAGCTTCTCGACTATCTGGAGAAGAACAATCTCGACAAGAACACCATCGTGGTTTATACCTCAGACCAAGGTTTCTACATGGGTGAGCACGGATGGTTCGACAAGCGATTCATGTATGAGGAGTCGATGCACACACCGCTCATCATCAGCTATCCCGGACATGTGAAGGAAGGCAGCAAATGTAATCAGTTAGTGCAGAACATCGACTTTGCCCCCACATTCCTCAATCTTGCAGGTGTGAAGCAGACAAAGAAGATGACAGGACGCTCGCTTGTGCCTCTCTTCGCTGGCAACGCGGTGAAGAACTGGCGTAAGGATCTCTATTATCATTATTACGATTATCCTACCTTCCACCTTGTGCGCAAGCACGACGGTGTGCGTACAGAGCGTTACAAGCTTATCCATTTCTATGGTAAGGGCGAGAAAGAAGATGCAGCGCAAAACAAGTATCAGATGATTCCCGGCACACGCGAGAACCGTGTGTTCAACTGGCTGTCGTCTGGTAACTATTTCCAGAACGACGGCCCCGTAAATTATTATGAGCTGTATGACCTCCAGGCAGACCCTACAGAGCTTAACAACATCTATGGCAAACCTGGAACAGAAAAGATAACACGTCAGTTGATGAAGACGCTTGTCAACTACCGCAAAACTCTGTCTGTAGACGAGTATTAAGATTTTGTATAACAGGCATGAAGTTTACTTTTTAAGCTCTGTTACACTATGCTAATGTATTGACAATTAATGGCTTGTGCGTTTGGGAAGTTTACTTTTGGTCTTTACATGCTATAGTTGCGGCAGAGCTTAATTAGTAACTTTGCAAACGAGAACAAATTAATCAATCATATTAAATTATAACAATTTTAACTGATAACTAAACTTATGAAGTCAGCAGCTTTATGGACAATTCCTTTATGTGCAATGGTTGCTTTGCCAATGAACGCGCAAAACAACAAGCAGAACAATAAAGGTAAGCAGAGAGAAAAGCAAGAGGTGGTAGCAAAGTCGGGAGAAGGCAGCGACACCAACCTTGGAAAGGCAAACAACATGATGATGAACGCAAGCGAAGAGTCGGAGCCTCGTTTCATCAACGTTGGTCTTCCTGATCTTCCCAATGGTGGTGTAGTGGCAGAAAACGGCATGTTGGTATCTGGTGACAATTATGTCCTGAAGAACAATCAGGCATGGCGTCAGGATGGCTCTTTCAAGAAACCTACACCTATGTCGTTCTCAGAGACAGCAATGCGTTTTGGCGCATCTGTTGTGGGCATGTCTACAGACACCCGTCAAGGAACAAAAAATTTCAGAGCCCAAATGAACATCGGAACCAACAGCTTTGGTAAGATGTCTGGCAACCTCTCGTTGGCCGGTCCCATCAAGAACGGTTGGTTCTATCATGTAAACGTGTTTGCAAATTATAACCCCGAGACAACACGTTCGCAGGCTCTCAACTACAAGGACCAGGTGCTTGACGTTAAAGGTTTGTTGACAAAACGTTACAAGGGTGGCGAGTTCAATTTCCAATACAAGTATATTGGAACTCATAAGCTTCAGGACAATTTCTGTCCTTACATCTTCAACAGTGACGACAAGAACGTTACTGAGCTCGACAATTTCAAGATTGGTCACGACTCTTATCTCAAGAGCACACGCGACTACTATTGGATGAATCCCAAGACAGGCAAGAAAGAGTGGGTAGACATTTGGGATGACATCGCAAAGTCGGACGTTCATGCTTTCGACTTCTTTGGTAAGCAGAAGCTTAACAAGAAGGGCTTGAATCTTGACTGGGGTGTGCGTTACCAATATGGCAAGTCGGGTTTTGCCAACATGGCACTCAACAAGACCCTCTGCGAATATCCTGCCACAACCCATTTCTATTATGCAAACAACAAGAACGACATGGGAAATGTTGTTGACGGTGTCTATAAGAAAGAATATACCGGTGGGGCGGTGCAGAACCTTATGTGTGGACTCACAGCTCCTACTACAACACACCTTTTCACAGAGCGTCTTGAGTTGAGCAAGAAGAACAAGAAATGGGATTGGAGCTTGGGCCTTTCTGGTATGGTCTACAACATTCAAGATTTCACCCAGTCGTCTTTCAACAGTTTCCTTTCTGTTGAGCCCAATCCTCAGCAGCTCATCCGCGTGAACAAAGGCGTGGCTCTTCATGACGAGTATGGTAACACCCAGTATAACGCTCAGATGCTGTATCTCGTAGGTACAGAGACCAAGCAGGCTATTTACGGCATGACACAGATTCGTCCTGTAAAGGGCTTGAAAGTTGATCTCGGTGCCCGTTTCGAGTATTATGGCCAGTGTTTCGACTACTCGCCTGCTTCAGCTCGTAAAAACAACGCTTTGTACATAGAGACCGACAAGAGCAGCGACAAGTGTAACATCCGTCACCAGAACAACGAGTTCTTCAACAAGAGCTTCACCGCAACCGTTACTTACAACATCAAGAAGAACTTTGGTATTGTGGCCGATGCATATCGTCTTGAGGTCGGTAACCCCATGAACGCTTACAAGGGAAAAGAGGAAGATGGCGTGAACGGCTTCTGTGGTTCAAAGACATCTACTGTTCCTTATTTCGCCGGTGGTGTGTTCCTCAACTCAAAGGCTGTTGAACTCATCTCACGCGTCTACTATATCAGCCGTGACAACATCGCCCAGCAAGGCAACTTCAACTACACTGGTAAGGACAGCAGCGATCCCACTCATCCCCACTCGTCAGAGGCCATCAAGATGGGCTTTATGTATGGTGTGAAGACTCTTGGTTGGACAACAGATGCTATCATCCGTCCGTTCAAGGGCTTCCAGTTCCACTGCATGGTTACAATACAGGATCCCAAGTACTTCGACTTCAAGTTCACCTTGCCTGAGACAACCTACAAGCAGAACGGCCAGACCGTTGTGCAGCCTGCCGAGACTTACGACTATGATGGCGTTGTTGCTCGTTCGGTGTCTAAGTTTCTCCTCGAGCTCGATCCTTCTTATTCGTTCAAGAAGTATCGTGTATGGGCAAGCTTCCGCTATTTCTCAAAGCAGGCCGCCGTTATGCCTGGAACCATGTTCTTCCCCTCACGTTGGGAGACATTTGCTGGTGCCGACTATCAGGCAACAAAGAAGGTGTCGTTCTCTCTTAGCATGACCAACCTCTTCAACCAGAGTGGTGCTCAGGGCCGCATCATCGGTACCAACACCCTTCAGGACTATGAGTTGGCCGATTATCTTGGCAAGACCGTTAACGGTACGTTCATCCGTCCGTTCACTGTTGACCTGAAGATGAAGATTGCTTTCTAACAATAATGATAACAAAGAAAAACAGGGCTCTAGAAAGAAGCCAAACATATCGTCATGTTCTATAAAATGTCGTTATGACGACCTCTTTTTAGAGCCCATTTCAACCTAAATGCTTAAATCAATATGAACGCAAAACTTATAGCTGGCGTAGCCAGTATGCTTGTTCTGGCACCTTCGTTCGGCCAGGCAGCAAAAAAGAAAAAGATAGAACGCAAAGACCAGCGCCCCAACATTCTCTTCATTCTTGCCGACGATATGGGTCGCGAGTGTTTAGGATGCTATGGTTCAACCTACAAGACCCCTAACCTTGATGCTTTTGCGCAGCAAGGTCTTCAGTTTAACTATTGCACCTCGCAGCCTCTGTCAACACCTTCGCGTGTGGAGGCACTTACAGGCAAGTATAACTACAAGAACTATTCTGAGTTCCAGTTTATGAACCAGGACCAGAAGACCTTTGCAAACCTCGCAAAGGATGCCGGTTACACCACTTGTATCTCAGGAAAGTGGCAGCTCGGTCAGAACGCAGGTCTGCCTAAGCTCTTCGGTTTTGACAACTATTGTCTCTACCACCTCACATGGAAGGGAAACAAATATTGCAAGCCCGAGTTTGAGCAAGACGGCGTTAAGCACACTGAGTGTACAGAAGACCAGTATGGCCCAGACTATTTCTCAGATTATCTGCTCGGTTGGATAGAGAAGAATCAGGATCGTCCTTGGTTGGCCTATTATGCCATGACCCTCGTTCATGATCCCTTCAACCCCACACCCGATTCGCAAGACTGGGATATGGATCCCAATAAGCGCTATGACGAGGATAACAAATATTTCCCAGACATGTGCAGCTACACCGACAAGCTGTTTGGAAAGGTTATGAAGAAGCTTGATGACCTGAAGCTTCGTGAGAACACCATCGTGATCTTTGTAGGCGACAACGGCACAGCACGTTACATCACCGTGCCAATGAAGGACGGCTCAGAGGTCAAGGGTGGCAAAGCTATGCCTATAGAGACAGGTACAGGTGTGCCTATGCTCGCAAGCTGGGGTAAGTATGAGAGCCAGTTTAAGAACCATCAGGTTGATGATCTTGTCGATTTCACCGATTTTATGGCCACCTTTGCCGATGCCATGAACATTCAGGTTCCTGCTGAGTGGGACACCGATGGCCACTCGTTCCTCCCCGTGCTTCGCGGTGAGAAGAACCCCAACGAGCGCGAGTGGGTGTTTGTACACTATCAGCCCAATCATGTGCCTCAGGCTAACCTGGAGAAATATTCTTGCCGCTTCTTCAAAGACCATACATACAAGTATTACTCTACAGGTGCTTTCTACAACTACAAGAAAGACCCCGAGGAGCGTCGTGGTCTAGTCATGAAAGTTCGTACCAAGGAAGAAAAGGCTCTTTATGCAAAATATAAGGCCATGATGGACAAGCTTCCTAAATGGGAGCTTGGCGACAAGTGTGTGAAGAAGGTTGTCCTTCCCGGTTATGAGCCTGTTGCAACAAAGAAAAATGGACGAGGCACACAGGGCCAGGGTGCTGGGAAGCAAGGCCAGGCTGGCAACCAGCAGGGCCAAGGCGCACAAACAGCTAAATAGTTTCATTTGATCATATATCATTTGGTTTTGAAAGACAGGTGCTGTGAAAAGGCACGGCATCTGTCTTCTTTAAGAAAATTATTTTTGTACATGAGATACAGCAATATTGCATGTCTGGCTTCGGTTGTTCTTGCACAAGCCGCACCACTCTATGCACAACAAAAAGAACGTCCAAACATCATCTGGATAACATGCGAGGATATATCGCCATACATGAGCGCCTATGGAGCCGATGTCGTGAAGACACCCAACATCGACCGTTTGGCTGCCGATGGCATTCAATTTCAAAGCATGTACACCACGGCTGGCGTAAGCGCTCCCTCACGTTCTTGTCTTATCACAGGCATGTATCCGACGTCTATAGGCACAGGCAACATGCGAACAAAGGTGATGAACCCCAAGACAAGAGCGATGCTCGGACAACCCGCCTATTCGGCTTGCCTTCCTGCTGATGTGAGATGTTTCTCTGAGCTGATGCGTATGGATGGCTACTACTGCACCAACTGCCAGAAGGAAGACTACCAGTTTGATCCTCCCGTAACGGCATGGGACGAGAGTAGTCCGGCTGCCACTTACCGCAACCGCCCCGACGGCAAGCCGTTCTTCAGTGTGTTTAACCTGTTCGTAACGCACGAGTCGCAGCTCTTCAACCAAAGCTATCTGTTTAAGGAGCATCCCGAACTGTTGTTGAGGGCAGACCAGATCAAGAGTCTGCCACCTTATTATAAAGACACGCAGACGGCACGCGAGGCGTGGGCCCGAATGCTCAGCAACTCGCAGATGATGGACTGGCAGGTTGGTCAGATCATTAAACAGCTCAAGGAAGACGGGCTCTATGACAACTCTTACATCTTCTTCTTTTCAGATCACGGCGGTACGTTGCCATGGATGAAACGTGAGATCCTGGAGCGTGGCACACACATACCCTTCATCGTGAAGCTTCCAAAGAGCAAGATGGCGGGAACGAAGAACAACGACCTTCTTAGCGAGGTCGACATCGCTCCTACGGTGTTGTCTTTGGCAGGTGTGCAGATCCCTGATTACATGCAAGGCCAGGCTTTCATGGGCACGCAAGCGGTAAAGACAAAACGAAAGTATGTGTTTGCAGGACGTGACCGCATGGACGAGTGCCGCGACCGTGTGCGCTCTGTGCGTGACAGCAGGTTCCGCTATATCTACAACTTCCATCCGGAGCTACCAAAATATCAGGACATTAGCTATCGACGTGGAATGCCCATGATGCAGGAGATGCTGACGATGTATAAGGAAGGAAAGCTCAACGATGCGCAAGCCGACTGGTTCAAGCCGAGCAAGCCGCAGGAAGAGTTGTATGATGTGGTCAACGACCCCGACGAGATCCATAACCTTGCTGCCGACTCGACATATCACGACAAGCTCGTGGAGCTGCGCAAGGCTTTCCGCACATGGATAAACGAGGTCGGAGACATGGGTTATATTCCTGAACCTGAGATGATCCGCAACTGGTGGAAAGGCGAGGACCATGAGCCGCTCACAGCTGAGCCTGTTGTAAAGAAACAAGGCAAGGGCTACGTCATAGAGTGTGCAACAGAGGGAGCATCCATAGGCTACAAGATCATGAAAGTGGGTCAGAAGGATGCGCCCATAGAGCGCAAAACAGTCGATTATGACATGGCTCTCGTTACGCGCAAGCAACCCCATGGTTCCATCGTCAAGGTGTCTACTCCTTGGGCGGTGTATAAGAAAGGACAGGTCATCTCGCTGAAGAGCGATGAGTATCTGCTTGTCAACGCACACCGCATAGGCTACACACCATCGGTGAAAGAATTCAAAGAAAAATAACAATAACAATTAACAATCAAAAACTTTAAACCATTATGATTAATAAATTGTTCCTTGGCATGGCGAGTCTTCTTGCCATAGCCCCTACAGCTGCCGATGCCCAGGGCAAAAGACAGCCAAAACAGAAACCTGATGTGCCACAGAAGGAGCGTACCAACGTGCTCTTCATCGTGTGTGATGACCTCAACTGCGACCTTGGCGCATGGGATGATCCCGTGGTGAAGACCCCTAATCTTGACCGCTTGCGTCAGAACGCCGTGCGTTTCAACAACGCCTATTGTCAGTTCCCGCTCTCTGGACCCACACGCGCTTCGTTCCTCACAGGCTATTCGCCTGAGCGTACGGGCGTTATGGACTTGCAAGCCAATTTTCGTACGCGTCTGCCGAACGCCGTGACGCTGCCACAGCTTTTCAAGAACAACGGCTATTTCGTTGCACGCGTGGGCAAGGTATATCATGCCAACGTGCCTGGCGACATCGGTCAGGACAGCAAGCACGAGGACAATCCATCGTGGATGGAGAAGTGGAACCCCATTGGCAAGGACAAAACCATGGAGGACAAGACCGTTATCGTGACCCCGCAGCTTGTGCGTGGTAAACGGATCGGCGGCTCTGTTTGTTACCAGATGATTGACTGTGCTGACGATGAGCTTACCGACGGTATCGGAGCCAACATCATGTGCAAGCTTATACGCGACCACCGCAGCGAGCCCTTCTTCTTGGTTATGGGCTTCTACCGTCCTCATTGCCCTTATGTCGCAACAAAGAAATATTTCGACATGTATCCTTGGCAAGAGATGACGTTGCCCGAGGTTCCCGCAGGCGATCTTGAGAACAAGCCGTTGGCTGCGCTTACCACTACCAAGGCCAACTATGGCATTGCAGCAGACGAGCTGAAGAAAGCAAAGGCTGCCTACTATGCTGGCATCTCTTACTTTGACGCACAGATAGGCAAGCTACTTGACCAGCTGGAGGAAAGTGGTGTTGCCGACAACACTATCATCGTGTTCGTGGGCGATAACGGCTATAACCTCGGTCAGCACGGACAGTGGCAGAAGCAGCTGCTCTTTGAGCATTCGGCACGCATTCCCCTCATGATTTCTGTGCCCGGCATGACCAAGGGTAAGCTCAGCTACGACCACCCAGTGGAGCAGCTCGACATTTATCCCACATTGGCAAACCTCTGCGGCATGAAGAACACACCGCAAGATCTTGACGGCCACGACATCACGCCGTTGCTCAAGGACCAGACGCTTCCCGGTGAGGGCGCTGCCTTCACACAGCAGTATCGCACTCCTAGAGGCCTCAAGAGTCTTGTCTCTGAACCGACCATGGGCTATTCTATCCGTACCGATCGTTATCGTCTGGTAGAGTGGAACGAGGGTACTGCTGGTGGCGAATTGTACGACTATCAGACAGATCCTAATGAGTATGTAAACCTCTACGGCAACAAGAAGTACAAGAAAATTCAGGCTCAGCTCTCTGAGCGTCTGCGTAAATATTACGCTGACATGAAGGAGAAGGCCAAGAATGATGTGAAATGATTCTTAAACTATTCTTAAACACGACCACAAGCCTTGTCTTCTCGTTCTTCGAGGGGATGAGGCTGTGGCTTGTCTGTATTTTTATTGTAGGGTCTGCTCAGGCTTCAGCCATGAACGATGACCTGATGCGGCGCTTTGAAAAGGTGGACACCATGCTTACCAACGAAGAGCTGCAAGAGCTATATCTGTCTTATTCGAAGACCCAAGACTATGAGGCGAGTCTCGACTCGTTGCCCTCAGACCCTTTGCTTGCCGTGGCACAGCGGCCCTTGTCGTTGCAAGCTATTTACGATGCTGCCATCTTCATGAAACGAAAGGGCAAAAACAAGCGCATGGCTCATTATGCACGCCAGATGTGGATGCTTGGAGAGATGATTCACAACAGCTTTACAGGCAATGCAGGCGACCCTTATCTGCTTCTCTATCGCGAGGACGAGAGCCTGATGCTCTACAACTGGGAATTTATTGACAGCATCGTGGAGGTGAAGCCACAGCCACAATATGACGTTGTGGAGTGTACATTGCCGCCCGACTGGATCAATTCCTACTATTTCCGATTGCTGCATAAGGCCAATGCTAATGACCGTTTAAACTGACAACGGTGGAAACAAAACTGAAAAAAGTGAAAACAAAATAGAAAACAAAATATCTCAACTAAAAACTCTTTATTCATCTTCTCATTATGACAACAAATTTCGCTTTCGCACGCCCCATGTATGTTATGCTTAAACCAGCAGGTTCTCTTTGTAACTTAAGGTGCAAATATTGCTATTATCTTGAAAAAGACAAGCTCTATAAGCAATGTAAGAACCATGTCATCTCTGACGAGCTGCTCGAAAAGTTTATAAAAGAATATATTGAGGCACAGACCACACCACAGGTGCTCTTCACATGGCACGGAGGTGAGACCCTCATGCGCCCCATCTCTTTCTACAAGCGAGCACTGGAGCTGCAACGCATCTACGGACGCGGACGACAGATCGACAACTGCATACAGACCAACGGCACGCTGCTCACAGACGAGTGGTGCCAGTTTTTCAAAGACAACAACTTTCTTGTGGGTGTGTCCATTGACGGACCGCAGGAGTTTCATGACGAGTATCGTCGCACGGCAACGAACAAGCCAACGTTTGTGAAGGTCATGAACGGCATAAACCTTCTTAACAAGCATGGGGTAGAGTGGAACGCCCTTGCCGTGGTCAACGACTATAATGCCGATTATCCCCTCGAGTTTTACCGCTTCTTCAAGCAGATTGGATGCAAGTATATTCAGTTTTCGCCAATCGTGGAGCGTGTGGTGAAGCGTGAAGACGGCCTTACGCTTGCCCCAGGCATGCAAGGCGGCGACGCAGGATTGGCCGATTTCTCTATCACTCCCGAACAGTGGGGCAACTTCCTTTGTACAATCTTTGACGAGTGGGTACACAACGATGTGGGCGAATATTTTGTGCAGCTTTTCGATGCTACCCTTGCCAACTGGGTGGGACAGGCTCCTGGCGTGTGCATATTGGCAGAAGAGTGTGGACATGCTGGCGTGATGGAGTTTAACGGCGATGTCTACTCTTGCGACCATTTCGTTTATCCTGAGCATCTTCTCGGCAATCTGCACACAAAGACCATCACGGAGATGATGTATTCGGATCAGCAGAACAAGTTTGCAAAGATGAAGAAGCAGATGCTGCCGCAGCAATGCAAAGAATGCAAATTCTTGTTTGCCTGTCATGGAGAGTGTCCGAAGAATCGTTTCCTTAACGACAAGTATGGCAACTATGGCCTTAATTATCTGTGCAAGGGCTACCGTCAGTTTCTTGAGCATGTGGAGCCTTATATGAACTTTATGAAACGTGAGCTTGAGAACCATCGCGCTCCTGCTAACGTCATGAAGCAGATTTTTGTGTAGAAAAAATTGGGCTTGAACAAACTTTGTATGTGTTTCTGTTGCTTGTTTGTGAAAAAACATTTACCTTTGTAAAAAATAAGAAAGTAGGTGTTCAAAATTTATATAAACAATAAATTTGAACACTTTTTTTGTTACTGCTATAACAATCTAAGGAAATGACAACTATAATCCAAAAACTTAAAGTGGCAACCATGATGTTTCTTGTGGTCATGGTTGGTGTAGGTGTTACAGCCAAACAGAAAGACAAGGCTTATGACATCGAGGGGGCGCTATGTGAGCTCGACGAGGCCGTGGCCAACTATTCTGATTTTGAGCAAAAACGTATCGTAGAAATAGAACAGAAAAAACAGGAGCTGCGACATGCCAACTTCGACAACGACCGTTATCTTGTCATGACCCAAATTCTCGAAAAATACAAGAAGATGAACAGCGACTCGGCTCTCAATTATGCCAACAGGTGCATAAAGCTTGCGGAGCGTTGCAGGCGTGACGATTGGCGCAAAGAGGCTCTGCTCTACCGTGCAAACATCTTTACTTATCGTGGAAACCTCATGCTCGCACGCCAAGACCTGCTGACAATGGGGCCTATTGACCTCTTGCCTAAGCCCGTGCAGAAGAAAATGGCAAGCACCTTGTGCAGTTTTTACAGGGCTTTCATGAGCAACGACATTTTCCGCAAGTCGAGGTTGCATGCCGATGTGTTGTCTTCAATGAACATCAATTGGAAAGCTGTGCCAGACATGTATCTTAAAAACTACCCTTTAGCCTATTATCGTGCAAAGAGCTATGTGGGGCTTGATTGTCGTCACGATTTTGACAAGATAAAAGCCATATATGAAAAAGAGGTAAAAAAGCCGGGCGTCAACAATCTTGGCTACATCCTCGCACAGCTGTATCTGGCTAAGGGCGACACGGCAGCATATAGATATTATCTTGTAAAAACTGTAGACAACCACATAAGGAACGTGTTTAAATGTGCCGATGCCATGCTCGAGCTGCTCTCTACCGATTGGCTTCTTGACAACCCCGATCGGGCATATAAATATGTGACGCTCTATTCTTCTGACATAAGCTATTTTCAAGACACCAGACGAAGCTCAAAATTGGTAGCCATACAGAACAAGATCGTCCAACGGTTCATCGAAAAGCAGAACCGCCTGCGCACATCGCTCATCGTTGTTGTTGGCGTGTTGCTGGTTATGTTTGCTTATTCGGTTGTGCTCATGGTGAAGCTGCGTCACAGGATGAGAAAAATTGATGAGCTTAACGGACGGGTGGAACGACGGAACAAGACGCTGGCAAACACCATAAAAGAGGTGGAGCACATATCGGCTGAGCTGAAGACATCGAACGAAAGACTGCAAGACGAGCTGAAGTTGCGCGACGGCAATTTTATGGACACATACCTCATGTGCTCCGACTATATAAAGATGCACCGCAACTTCAGAAACACCATTGCCAACCTGCTTAAGACCAACTCGGTGAAGCAGGCTATAAAGCAGTTGTCGTCAAGAGAGGCTACCGATGCGGAGCTGAAAGAGTTTTACAAAAAGTTTGACCGGGCTTTCCTGTCTACGCATCCCGATTTTATAGAACGGTTCAACCGCATTCTGAGGCCCGACTGTCAATACACGCTTAACGAAGAGAAGGAGCTGTCGCCCGAACTGAGAATCTATGCTCTCATAAGTTTGGGCATAAACAACAGCGTCAACATTGCCGAGTTTTTACACTATTCGGCTCAGACCATCTACAACTACCGTTTGCGCATGCGCCGTCAGGCGTGCATTCCTGAGAGCGTGTTTGCCGAGGCTGTGGGGCATCTTTATGAAGACGACAAGTTGAAACAATATCTCACCATGGGTGCGTAAGCCTTGTTTTTGATACTTTCTACTTGTTTTTTGTGTTTTTTCTTGTTTGTTTACATCTATTTCACTATATTTGCAAAGATAAACACAAAGACTTGTGATGGCTGATTGAAAATCAGAGAGAACTGGTCTACTGAGAATAAGAAACACAATTAATCACTTAACCGTAAAGAATATGAAGACATTAGGTTTCCTTAAAGGAATGGTCCTCGGCTTAATGCTGACGACAGGTGTTGTGGCCGTATCGGCACAAGACGAGAAGAGCGAGTTTTTTGGCGTCGCCAACCGCGTGGGTGTGGGCGTAGGCGTTGGTACCGAGGGTATCGGTTTCGACGTGGCTGTGCCTCTCACAAAATATGTCCAGGCCCGTCTTGGTCTCAACGTGATGCCCAACATCAACATCAACACCACGGCCGACGTGTCGGGCGAGTTTAACGGCAACAGCATAACAGAAACGATGGACGTGAAGGGCAAGTTCTCACGCACCACCTTCGATGTGAAGTTTGACTGCTATCCTTTTGCCAACTCAAGCTCGTTCTTCGTAACGGCTGGCTTCTCTGTGGGTGGCGACAAGCTGGTTAAGATTACGGGACATAGTGACAGGTTGCAGCAGTATATTGCTGCCGGAAACAGTTATAACGTTGAGATCGGCGACTACCAGATTCCTGTTGACCGCAACGGTGATGTCAATGGCGGCATTAAGGTCAACAACTTCCGTCCTTACCTCGGTCTCGGCTTCGGCCGTCTTGTGCCGAAGAAGCGTTTTGGTGCCCGCTTCGAGCTTGGAGCACAGTTTCAGGGCAAGCCCGTGGTTTATGCCGACGGTGTTGGTGACCTCACCAAGGAGCTTGACCAAGATGCCGACGACGACATCTCCAAGTTCATGGATTGGCTCCAGGTTTATCCTGTGCTGAAGCTGTCTATTCGCGGACGCATCCTTTAATAAAAGGTATTAACGGCTTCAATTGAAAAGTTTTAAACGACAATTATTAAACGTTTAACGACAATAGAGACAAAAAGGACAATCTTTTATGTGATAAGGAAAACAAAACCTGCACATAAAAGATTGTCCTTTTGCTGTGTGATAAAAAACGCTTTCTAAAGCCGCTTTTTGCTTTACTCCTCAACCACGCTAACGGTCATGGCGAGGTCGTCGGTGGGACGGTCGGCGCGGTCGGTCTCGACATTGTTTATTGCCTCCACAACGTCAATGCCGTCTTCCACCTCTCCAAACACGGTGTACTCGCCATCGAGGAACGGTGTGCCGCCAACGGTGGTGTAAGCCTCGGTCTGCTCCTCGCTGAAGCCAGCGGGGTTAGCTTTGCAGATGTCCTCAGCCTCCTTCATGAGGCACTCCTGCATGTCTTGCAGACCGGCACGGTCGCGGTTGCGGCGCATGTCCATGATCTCGTCCTTGTGATAAGACACAAGGTCGTTGAAGGTAACGGTCAGCTGGTTCTGCTTCATCTGCTTCTCCATCTGCTTGAGCTGTGCGGGCTTGTAGGTCTCGCCCCACACGATGTAAAACTGGCTGCCGCTCGACTCCTTGTTCGGGTTCACCTCGTCGCCCAGACGGGCTGCACACAGAGCGCCACGCTTGTGGAAGAGCGTGGGGCGGATCTCTGCCTCAATGGTGTAGTCGGGACCGCCAGCGCCGAGCTGCTTGCCCTTGGGAGCACCCTTGCTGTCGGGGTCGCCGCCCTGTATCATGAAATCTTTTATCACGCGGTGAAACAGCGTGCCGTCATAGTAGCCCTCCTTTGCGAGCTTCACGATGTTGTCACGGTGCTTGGGGGTCTCGTCGTAAAGGCGTACAACGATGTCGCCCTTTGGTGTCTGTATCTTTAGTTTTGCCATAATAATGATGATTTGTCGAACGAAAATAATGATTTGTCGAACGAAATAAACGATTTGCCGACAAAGTTATGAAAAAAAACTGAAATGCCGACAGTTTTCTTTCTTTTACTTCGTTCTCACAACACAGAAAAAGCGACATGCACCCTAAGGCACATGCCGCTGTTTTATAAGTGTTTCTCAATAACTTTTGTCTCTGTCGTTGCCGTCTTTACACGATGCCCTGAGCCATCATGGCCTTGGCAACCTTGAGGAAGCCGGCTACGTTGGCACCCTTGACATAGTTGATGTAGCCGTCGGCCTCGGTGCCATACTTCACGCAGTTGTCGTGAATGTCGTTCATGATGTCATGAAGCTTGGCGTCAACCTCCTCACGGCTCCAGCGCAGACGCTCCGAGTTCTGGCTCATCTCAAGACCTGACACAGCCACGCCGCCGGCGTTGGCAGCCTTGCCCGGTGAGTAGAGAATCTTGGCATTCTGGAACACCTTGATGGCCTCGGGGGTAGAAGGCATGTTCGCACCCTCGCTCACGGCAAACACACCGTTGGCAATGAGCGCCTTGGCAGCCTCCTCGTTGATCTCGTTCTGTGTGGCAGAGGGAAGGGCGATGTCGGCCTTCTCAAACCAAGGCTTGGCACCGGCCACATACTTGACACCATACTCCTCGGCATACTCGCTGATGCGGCCGCGCTCAACGTTCTTAAGCTCCTTGATGTAGGCGAGCTTCTCGGCATCAATGCCGTCGGGATCGTATATGTAGCCGTCAGAGTCGCTCATGGTCACGGGCTTGGCGCCGAGCTCGATGAGCTTCTCAACGGTATATTGTGCCACGTTGCCTGCACCGCTCACCAGCACGGTCTTACCCTTGATGTCGATGCCGCGGGTCTTCAGCATGTTCTGAAGGAAATAAACGTTGCCGTAGCCTGTAGCCTCGGGACGGATGAGCGAGCCGCCAAACTCAAGGCCCTTGCCTGTGAGGATGCCGCTGAAGGTGTGGGTGAGCTTCTTATACTGTCCGAACATGTAGCCTACCTCGCGACCGCCTACGCCAATGTCGCCTGCGGGAACGTCCTCATCGGGACCGATGTGGCGGTAGAGCTCGTTCATGAAAGCCTGGCAGAAGCGCATAACCTCGGCAGTGCTCTTGCCGCGGGGAGAGAAGTCGGAACCTCCCTTGCCACCGCCCATGGGCAGCGTGGTGAGCGAGTTCTTGAAAGTCTGCTCGAAGGCGAGGAACTTAAGGATGCTGAGGTTTACAGATTTGTGGAAACGAATGCCGCCTTTGTACGGGCCGATGGCGTTGTTGTGCTGCACACGGTAGCCCATGTTGGTCTGCACGTTGCCTTTGTCGTCAACCCATGTCACGCGGAACTGAATCAGTCGGTCTGGAATGCACAAGCGCTCAATGAGGTTGGCTTTCTCAAACTCGGGATGCTTGTTGTACTCTTCTTCGATGGTGCCAAGCACCTGACTAACGGCCTGAATATATTCGGGCTCGTTCGGGAATCTCTGCTTCAGAGTTTCTACAACTTCTACTGCTTTCATTGTTTCCTTTCTTTTATTGTTGTTGTGAAAAATGTTGTTATCTTGTTTATGGTTGCAAAGTTATAGCTTTTTCTTTAAAAAACAAACAAAAAGACAGCTTTTTATTATAAAAAGAATGAAAAAGTTAGTTAAATGTTTGTTTAAAAGGTAAAACGCTATTGTTCACACCCTCATGCGGGCTCGGGCCGCATGTTTTTTTAAAACGACAATAGAGACAAGCGAAACCCTCCTTGCTCCTTTTGCCTTTTGGCTGAAGCCGTTTCGTCTTGTCTCTATCGTCTTGTCTTTATCGTTTTGTCTTTATCGTCGTCGTCTTACTTCTCGTTCACCACCTTTGTGGCAGAAGCGTCGTGACCGTCAATAGCCGTGCCTGCCGTGCCGTCGTTGATGAAGAACTTGGCGTTGTCGTAGCCGGCAGGAATCTCTGCCTTGTACCATCCTGTCTTGCCGTTGTGCGAAGCGCTCTCGTCGAAGGTCATCTTCACACCGGGCCATGCGGAAGAGGAGGTCTTGCCGTTGTAGAAATAGCAGAACACGTTTGTCCAGTTTTTGCTGTTGTCAAAATAGACAAACTTGTCTGTGCCGGGCTGCACCACGTCGCTGCCGTTGACTTTCGTCACCTCCTTGGCATATTTTGTCTCCACATAGTAGCCGTGGTTCTTAAACTCCACGCCCTTGTCGCTCGCGTCGCCGGCACCGGCATACTTGTCGCCCCCGTGTGTGAAGATTATGTTGGTGGGCAGACCTGTGGCCTCGCCTTTATATGTCCACTTGTAGACGCTCTTTCCGTCAGCGCTCTTGCCTACCAGCTCCATGGGGTCGCCGGGCCATGCGGCATCGTTAAACTTCTTGCTGTTGTCGTTGTCGTTCCATACCCAGATCTTGATGTCGCTCTCTGCTGTTTCAAGGAAGCAAGACACCTCGTCGGCGTTGTCGAGAGTGGGCTCATAGGCCTTCACCTTTTTATATGTCACGGAGCCTGTCTTTGAAACCTCGGCGTTGTTCTCGTCCTTGCCTGTGGCGCCCCAAGCGATGGTGACGCTCTTGCCGTAGTCGACGTCGGCACCCACGCTGAAGGTTGTGGTGGTGGTAAATGTCTGCTTTGCGCCGCCGTTTACCTGAACCCAGGCAGAGGTGGCGTTTACAGCTGTTGCCGTGACAGAGAGAGAGGCATCAGAGAACGATGAGCCGTCGGCATGGTTGAATGTTACCTTAGGCTCCTTTGCAACGTTGCCGTCATAGAGCACGGCGATGCCTGTAGAACCTACATTGCCCGAGATGGTGGCATCGGTAACGGTGAAGGTGCCGCCGCCCACCTTGTCGGTGTAGGTGCCGGGCATGAGCCATTGGCCGTCGCCGGCACCGTTGGCAACATCTACATGCTTGTTCTTGTTTTCGCCGGCAAGAACAATCACGGCACCGCTTTTGCGCACCTGTGCCATGAGGTCGTTGGTGTGGACGCAGTAGTTGGGTTCACCGGCGCAGATGTTGTGCATGTGGTTCACCTCTGCCACCTCGGGGGCGGTGAAGTGGGTAGAACCCTTTTCTCCAAACTTGATGCTGTTCTTCTCGGTGGCAGCAGGACGTGAGAAATAGAGAGAGGTGGCGTCGTTGTTGCCGGCCATGATAGCGTAAGAGCGGTCAATGAACGTCTGCTTCACACGCTTGCTCCAGCCGTCATCGTTCGAGTAGGTGTCATGGCTCTCGCCCCAGTAGACGAGCTTGTTGGCTGCCACGCCTCTGTAGGTGAGGTTGCCTGTCGACGAGCTTGCGCCGCCGCCCGCGAAGGTCTTTGACACGTTGTCGCCGTAGGTGTTGTCGGTAACGCTCATATACTGTGTGTACTCTTTGTAGAGCTGCTCGGCGTTGGGACCGGGGGTGTTAAGAATCTCGCCATAGTTGAACATGGTCTGGTCAACAACGTTCTGCATGAACGAGTCGCCCTCAGATGGCAGGCCGATGTGCTTGATGGCGTCCCAGCGAATGCCGTCGACGCCGCAAGCCTTGAGGCTCTGTACATAATCTTTAATGATGTCCTGCACGCGCGGGTCTTCTGTCTTCAGGTCCCACATGCCTATGCGGCCGTGGGTGATGGAGTAGCGGTCGCCGTCGTTGCATCCACCGTTATAGTTGTGGTAGAGGTCCTGGTTCTTCAGGCGATCAGCAACATATTGCAGGCTGCCGTTGGTGTGGTTTGCCACCACGTCGACAATGACCTTCACGCCATACTTGTGAGCCTCTGCACAGAGAGCTTTCAGCGCGCTCTCGTCGCCGAGGCCGTTGCCGATAACGTAGTCGAAAGGCTGATAGGTCATGTACCATGTTGCGCCCAGAGGCTCTCTCTGGTGAACGGGCGAGGTCTGCACGGCTGTGAATCCGGCCTTTGCGATGTTCGGAATCTCTGTCTGGATGTCGCTCAGTTTCCAGTCGAAGCAATGCAGGATGACGCCATCCTGGATCTTGTCTTTAAGTCCGTATTGGTTGTCGGCGAAGATGTTGCTCACGAAGACGAAGAGCATCAGCAACATCAGCAGCCCTTGGTTCAATATCTTTTTCATAGTGTGGTTTTTTCTGTTTTATCTTATTATTACTTTCTTGCCGTTATGGATGTAGAGACCAGCCTGTGTGGGCTTGTTCGTGCGCATGCCGGTGATGGTGTACCACGCGTCGTCGGCCGTGTTCTTGGTTTCCTCCATCGTCATGTTCTCAATGGCTGTTGCCGTGCCGCCCACATAGACGGTCTGTCCTTGGAGCGTGCCGCCGTCCTTGCCGTTGTTTATCACGAACGAGCCTGTAAGAAAGTTGTCGGGCACCTCTACGGTGAAGAAGCCTGTCTTGCCGTTGAACGATGCCTTTGCGTCGAAGGTCATCTTCAGGCCGGGCCACTGCTCGGCTGCTGTGGTGCCGTTGTAGATGAAGCAGAAAACATCGGCCAGATCATGTGTGGTGTTGTCGAAGAACACCATCACCTTGCCGGCTCCCGCCTCGATGGTCTTGGTGTATGCGCCTTCCACATAATAGCCGTGGTTGACATACTCCTGGTCGCCGCCGTTGAGTTTATGCCCGCCGTCATGCGTGAAGATTATGGCTGTGGGTGCGCCCTTGTCGCCTGTGTAGGTCCACTTGAAAATGTTCTTGCCGTTTGCTGCCTTTCCCATGAGGGTCATGGCGTCGCCGGGCCATCCTGCCGTGGTGAGCTGCGGGTTGTCGTTCCACGCCCACACCTTGGCGTTGTCGAATGATGTTTCAAGGAAGACCGTGATTTCGTCGTCTGTTACCGTTGGTGTGTAACCGGTTGCCGCCATTGACGGTTGAAGGGCAAATCCCCCAAAGGTCATGCTTATGAGCAGGACCATTAAGTTTAGAAATAAGTAATTCTTTTGCATGGTTGCAAATGGTAATTTTTTAGTTTTAATTTAAGCTTTAGTGATATCTTTCTGCTCCAAAATTAACACCTTTTTCTCGGACGGTCTGCATCAACGGCGCAAAAAGGACGGAAAATAAAGTGCAAACGATTGCTCACTTTCTGCACCTTCTTCGTGGGGTTTTTCTTAAGATCTTCTTAAAATTTTCGTTTTGATCGCCGTCTCGACAATTCATGAATAAAAATAAACTAATAAACATCCATGGCAACAACGAAACGTAATTTCCTTTATCGCGAAAAGCATCTTTTTGCTCGCTGCAACGTGTCTTTTCTTTCTCAAACGGTCGGGGCAACTATGTGAAAATCGTTCATTCGCAATGAACACTTTTCTTGAAATCGTTCATTCGCAATGAACACTTTTTTTGAAATCGTTCATTCGCAATGAACACTTTTTTTGAAATCGTTCATTCGTAATGAACACTTTTCTTAAAATCGTTCATTCGCAATGAACACTTTTCTTAAAAACTCGTTCATTCGTCATTTTGATGTGAGGGGTGTCAAAATGGGTCAAGGTCAAAATGTGTCATTTTCGTTTTCTAATGACGGGGTGCAGAGAGTGGGCTGCAACACGTTACAATATCTCCAGCGCAATGGCGGCACAGGCTTCGGCGTCGGCCAGGGCGTGGTGGTGGCGCGTTAAATCGTAGCCGCAGCGGGCGGCGATGACGTCGAGGGTGTGCTGACCTTTGGGCCACACTCGGCGTGAGGCTACGCAGGTGCAGAAGAAAGGGTAGGAAGGATAGGCCATCTGGTAAACGCGGAAGACGGCTTTGAGGCAGCTCTCATCGAACGCCTTGTTGTGGGCTACGAGGGGTAGACCTGCTATCTTTGGCTCTATCTGCTTCCATACCTCGGGGAAGACGGGAGCGTCTTGCGTGTCGGCGGCGCTTAGGCCGTGCACACGGCTGCACCAGTAGGTGTAATATTCGGGTTCGGGCTTTATGAGCGAGTAGAACTTGTCTACGATCTCGCCGTTACGCACAATGACGATGCCTACGGAGCAAACTGATGAGCGCTCGTTGTTGGCTGTTTCAAAATCTATTGCTGCGAAATCTTTCATCGTTAAGGTCTTTATATATAAGGAGAGGTGAACTTCTGCAAAGGTTAATATTTTTCTGAACTTTTGCAAAATGTAATCTTTACGTCGCGCTTTGCGCTCGTTGTTTTCTAAACATCAATTCTTTACGTCGCGCTTTGCGCTCGTTGTTTTTCTAAACATCAATTCTTTACGTCGCGCTTTGCGCTCGTTGTTTTTCTAAACATTAATTTCCATTAATTGAACATTAATTGTCGTCAATACGCGCTTCGCGCGGAAAAAATGACGGTTAATAAATGGCCTATTAATGGAAATAGCTCCGCAAGGTGCATTGGCACCTGCGGAGCGTATGATGTTTAGACAATGCGCGGAGCACAAGATGTTTAGACAATGCGCGAAGCGCAAAACTTTGTCTTTATTTTCCAAGCTTCTTGAGCCACTTGAGGGGCTTTTTAAGCAACGATTTTAAGCCGCTGTCTTGCGATGGGTTGACAACGGGCGACATGCCGGCGGTCTTTGCATACTTGGTCGATACTGGCTGCGATTCTTGCTCGTTGCGCTGCTGACGCGGCTTGCGTGAACGCTTCTTTGCAGGCTGCTTGTCGCCCTGCTTCGCTTGCTGGCCGTTGGCTTGCTTGCCTTGTTTCGCAGGCTGCTTGTCGCCCTGCTTTGCTTGCTGGCCGTTGGCTTGCTTGCCCTGCTTTGCAGGCTGCTTGTCGCCCTGCTTTGCTTGTTGGCCGTTGGCTTGTTTGCCTTGCTTTGCTTGCTGCTTGTCGTTGCCCTTTCCTGTCTTGTTGCTCTGCTGAGCCTTTCCCTGCTGAGCCTTTCCCTGCTGAGCGTTGCTCTCCTGCTTGTCGCCTTCTTGAACGTTGTTCTGCTTTCCTTTGCCTTGTCTTGCCTTGTTGCCGTTTCTTCTTGAACGGTTTTCGGAAGCGTTGTCTGAGTTTTCAGAAGCGTTGTCGGCGTTGACGGAAGTGTTGACGGAAGCATTGTTTGAAGCGTTGTCAGCGTCGCCTGTAGGCTGGTCCTGACGGTCGGCTTCGCTTTGCTGGCGCTTGTTGTTGCCACGGCGGCGGCGCGGCTTGCGCTGCTCCTGCTGCTGAGCGTTGTCGGTCGAGTGGTCCTCTGCTGCCACGGGAGCGCTCTTGGTGTTTGAACCTTCAGCTGCTTCAGTTGTCTGCTTCTCCGCAATCTGCTTGTCTTGGGGCTGCTTGTCCTTAGGCTGCTTCTCCTTGCGCTCGTTTTCTGTGCGGCGCGGCTTGCGTTTGTGCGAGGTGGCGTCGCGGTCTTTGCGACGGCGGCTCTTTGCCGATGTGCGCTGTGCGCGGCCTTCCTTATACTCGGGACCTTCGCCCAGCTCCTCGGGCAGAGGCAGCTTCTCGACCTCCTTCTCAAGGAGCTTCTCTATCTGTTTGAAGAAATGGACATCTTCCTCGTTGATGAAGGTAATGGCCACACCGTCGCGGTCGGCACGGGCTGTTCGGCCTATGCGGTGAACATAGTCTTCAGCATCGTGAGGCACGTCAAAGTTGATGACCATGGCAATGTCGTCGATGTCGATTCCTCGAGCGAGGATGTCGGTAGCCACGAGCACGTCGATCTGTCCGCTCTTAAACTTATAGAGCATTTGGTCGCGCTCGGCCTGGTCGAGGTCCGAGTGCATCTCGCCGCTGTTGACGTGCATGCGCATGAGTGCGCGGTTTATGGCCTTCACCTTCTGCTTCTTGCCTGAGAAGATGATGACGCGCTTGAGGTCGCCCTGCTTGAAGATGTCCTGAATGATGCCGAGCTTCTGTGTCTCGTAGCACACATAGGCTGTCTGCTTGATCTTCTCTGCCGGCTTGCTCACGGCGAGCTTCACCACCACGGGGTTCTTGAGCAGCGTCTTTGCCAGCTCTTCAATCTTGTCGGGCATGGTGGCCGAGAACATGATGGTTTGGCAGGTCGGCGGCAGCAGCTGCGCAATCTTCTTTATGTCTTCAGAGAAGCCCATGTCGAGCATGCGGTCAGCCTCGTCGAGCACGAAGAACGACACACGGCTAAAGTCGGCGTTGCCCATGCTTATGTGGCTGATCAGTCGGCCCGGTGTGGCGATGACCACGTCGGCACCCAAGCTAAGGCTCTTGAGCTCCTGGTCGTAGCGGTTGCCGTCGTTGCCGCCATAGATGGCCACGCTGCTCACGTCGTTAAGATAATAGCCGAAGCCCTGCATGGCCTGGTCTATCTGTTGTGCCAGCTCGCGTGTGGGGCTCATGATGACGCAGTTGATGGCGTCTTTGGGGTAGCCGCCGTCGTCGAGCTTGCTCAGTATGGGCAGCAGGTAAGCAGCCGTTTTGCCTGTTCCTGTCTGTGCCACGCCCAAGAGGTCGTTGCCTTTCAATATCTCTGGTATGCACTGCTCCTGAACGGGCGTGCAGGTCTCGAAGCGCATGTCGTAGAGAGCGTCGAGAACGTTGTCGTTTAAATCTAATTCGTCGAAATACATAGTTGTCCTTTTTTTTAAAAGTGACGATAGACAATGGTTGTCCTTTACACTAAAATCAGTTTGGTGCCTTACGGTAGCAGAAATAAGCTACCACGGCAAAGATGATGTTTGGTATCCATGCTGCGAGAATGGGTGGCGTGTCGGCCTGTATGGCGAACGTTGCCGACACGGTTTGCAGCAGAATGTAACCGAAGCTGAGGGCCAGACCTATGCCGAGGTACATGCCCATGCCTCCCTTTCGCTTGCGCGAGGAGAGCGACAGACCGATGATGGTCAGGATGAACGACGCAAACGATGAGGCTATGCGTTTGTGGTATTCGACCTGATATTGCACCACGTTGCTGCTTCCGCGGTCTACCTGTTTAGAGATGTAAGCCTTCAGTTCCGGACTGGTGAACGTTTCTTGCTGACCCTTTGAGTAGACAAGGTCGGTAGGCTCCATCTGTATGAGCGTGTCTTTCTTCATGCCGCTGGTTATGTGCTCACGCATGCCTCGCAGCTCGCGGATCTTCCAGTTGGTCGCCGTCCAATGATATTTTGAGTCGGAGATGGTGTCATATTGCACCTCCGTTGCTGTCATGTGGCTCACGAGCTTCTTGTTTTCAAAGCGGTCGAGCGAGAAGCCGTAGCCTTTTTTCATCTGGTTGTCGTAGTGTTGAATGTAGGCAATGACGCCTTTGCCCACTTGCAGCATGACGTTGTCGGCGGCCGTTGTGCGCTTCTTGTTCTTGTACATGCTCTCAAAGTTTTGCTTCACCACCGTGCCGTGTGGAATGACGAAGGCGGCGAGGTAGAACGACAGGGCCGAGATGAGCACACATGAGAACATGTAGGGACGCATGAGGCGCTTGAACGACACGCCCGATGCCAACATGGCGATGATCTCTGAGTTGCCAGCCAGCTTTGAGGTGAAGAAGATGACGGCAATGAACACGAAGAGCGGACTGAAGAGGTTGGCGAAATAGGGTATGAAGTTCAGGTAATAGTCGAACACGATGGCCTTTAGCGGCGCGTGATACTCTGAAAACTTCGCCAGATTCTCGTTCACGTCAAACACGATGGACACGGAGATGATGAGCGCTATGGCATAGAAATAGGTGCCGATAAACTTCTTTATGATGTACCGGTCGAGACGTTTGATGTAGCGGCGCGGGTCCAGGAACCCGAGGAAGGACAGCTTGTGTCCGAGCCACGCCAAGAGCGGCATGACCCGTCGTAACAGGCGCGCCACCCTGTTGAGCACCTGTCCCGTTTTTCTTGCAGCCTTTAGCGGCTTGTGCAATCGTCTTGTTGTCGCAAATTTCATAATTACCTTTTAAACATTACATTCTTCTGCCCAGCTGGTCGATGATGCTTGCCTTCCATGCCACGAAGTCGCCTGCCTCGATGTGCTGGCGTGCGTCGGTGACAAGACGGAGGTAGAAAGCGAGGTTGTGTATGCTCGCTATCTGCATGGCCAGCAACTCCTGCGATTTGAAGAGATGGTGCAGGTATGCCTTCGAGTGGATGCGGTCGATGTCGCAGCCGTCGGGGTCGATGGGCGAGAAGTCTTGCTCCCATTTCTTGTTGCGCATGTTCATCGTGCCGTTGTAGGTGAAGAGCATGGCGTTGCGCCCGTTGCGTGTGGGCATGACACAGTCGAACATGTCGACACCGCGTTCTATCGCCTCAAGAATGTTTTGCGGTGTGCCCACGCCCATGAGGTAGCGCGGCTTGTCCTTGGGCAGGATCTCGTTCACCACCTCAATCATCTCATACATCACCTCTGTAGGCTCGCCCACGGCCAGTCCGCCGATGGCGTTGCCGGTAGCTCCCTTGTCGGCCACATACTTGGCGGCGTCGCGTCGCAGGTCCTTGAACGTGCATCCCTGCACGATGGGGAAGAGCGTCTGGTCGTAGCCGTAGAGCGGCTCCGTCTCGTTGAAGCGCTTTATGCAGCGGTCGAGCCAGCGTTGCGTCATGGCGAGGCTCTTCTTGGCATACTGGTAGTCGCTCTGTCCGGGAGGACACTCGTCGAACGCCATCATGATGTCGGCACCGATAATGCGCTCCGTGTCCATGACGTTCTCGGGTGTGAAGAAATGTTTCGAGCCGTCAATGTGTGAACGAAACTCGCAACCCTCCTCACGCAGCTTACGAATGCCCGTGAGGGAGAACACCTGAAAGCCGCCCGAGTCGGTAAGGATGGGGCGGTCCCATGTGTTGAACTTGTGCAGTCCGCCCGCCTTGCGCAGCGTGTCAAGGCCCGGACGGAGGTAGAGGTGGTAGGTGTTGCCAAGAATGATCTGGGCTTTCACCTGCTCGCGCAGCTCGCTAAAATGAACGCCCTTCACGGAGCCGCATGTGCCCACGGGCATAAAGATAGGTGTCTTTATCTGTCCGTGTGCGGTGGTTATGAGACCCGTTCGCGCGTCGCTGTTGGGGTCGGTATGTTGAAGTTGAAATGTCAATGCCATTATTTTTGTTCCTCCTTCTTCTCTTCTTCCTCGATGTCAAACTTTATGGGGTCCTTCACCTTCTCGTCGGTGAGTGCAAACTGCCATACGTCCTGCACGTTCTCCACATAATGGAAGGTGACGCCCTTGAGGTAGATTTCGGGAATCTCGTCAATGTCTTTCTTGTTGTCCTGGCACATTACGATGTCGGTAATGCCGGCACGCTTGGCTGCAAGAATCTTCTCCTTTATGCCACCCACGGGTAGCACCTTGCCACGGAGCGTTATCTCGCCTGTCATGGCTGTGTTCTTGCGCACCTTGCGCTGTGTGAGCGCCGAGGCGATGGATGTGGCGATGGTTATGCCTGCCGACGGGCCGTCCTTGGGTGTGGCTCCCTCGGGCACATGGATGTGGATGTTCCAATGGTCGAAGATGCGGTAGTCGACACCTAACGTCTCGATGTGGGCTTTCACATATTCGAGAGCAATGACGGCCGACTCTTTCATCACGTCGCCCAGGTTGCCCGTGAGCGTGAGTTTGCCTGCCTTGCCTTTGCTCAGCGAGGTCTCGATGAACAGAATCTCGCCGCCCACGCTTGTCCACGCCAGGCCTGTCACCACACCGGCATAATCGTTGCCCTGGTAGATGTCGCGGTTGAACGGCGGTTTGCCAAGGAGGTCTTCAAGCTGTGTGGGCGTGATCTTTTCGTAGGGCAGCTCGCCGTCGATGGCTTTCTTGAGCGCCATCTTGCGAAGCGCCTTGTTTATCTGCTTCTCCAGCTGGCGCACGCCGCTCTCACGGGTATAATGCTCTATGATCTTCTCTATGGCAGCCTTGTTAAACTGCAGCTTCTCTGTCTTGGCCTTTTTCTTCTTGGGCTTCTCCACCGTCACAGGCGTTCCGAACATGTCCATCGGCTCTGTCTCTGTCTCCGCCTCGGGAGCATCTTTCTGAAGGTTGTCGAGCCCCGTGTTCTCGAGCTCGCGCGGTATGAGGTGGCGTTTTGCAATCTCGATCTTCTCTTCCGTGATGTAGCCGCTCACCTCAATGATCTCCATGCGGTCGAGCAGAGGACGCGGAATGGTGTTGAGGTCGTTGGCGGTAGCAATGAAGAGCACCTTCGAGAGGTCATAGTCGACATCGAGATAGTTGTCATGGAACGCGTTGTTCTGTTCAGGGTCAAGAACCTCAAGCAGTGCCGATGAGGGATCGCCGTTGATGGTGTTCTGCGTTACCTTGTCGATCTCGTCAAGAATGAACACGGGGTTTGACGAGCCCGCCTTCTGTATGTTCTTGATGATGCGTCCGGGCATGGCTCCTATGTAGGTGCGGCGGTGTCCTCGAATCTCGCTCTCGTCGTGCAGACCGCCCAGCGACATGCGCACATACTTGCGCTTCATGGCTGAGGCGATGCTCTTGCCCAGCGAGGTCTTGCCCACTCCCGGAGGGCCGTAGAGGCAGATGATGGGTGACTTGAGGTCGCCGCGCAGCTTCAGCACGGCCATATATTCGAGAATGCGCTCCTTCACCTTCTCCATGCCGTAATGGTCGTGGTCGAGGATGCGCTGTGCGCGTTTCAGGTCGAGGTTGTCGGTGGTATACTCGTTCCACGGCAGGTTCACCAGCGTGCGCAGATAGTTGAGCTGCTGGCTGTAGTCGGGGCTTTGTGGGTTGAGCGTGTCGAGCTTGTCGAGCTCCTTCATGAAATATTTGAGCGTCGCCTTGTTCCACTTCTTCATCATGCCCTGCTCCAGCAGCTCCTTGCGCTCGGGTGAGCCTTCGCCGTTGCCCAGCTCCTCCTTGATGTTCTTGATCTGCTGCTGAAGGAAATATTCGCGTTGCTGCTCGTCCAGGTCTTCGCGTGTCTTCATGCGGATGTCCTGCTTTATGCGTTGCAGCTGCTCTTCGCGATAGAGCAGCTTGAGGGCGAGCATGACGCGCTCTTTAACGGAGCTTGTGTTGAGCAACGACTCCTTGTCTTCTATGCTGAAGGTCAGGGTCATGCAGATATAGTTGACCGAAAGGACCTCGTTGTGTATGTTCTTTAACGCGAAGAGCATTTCGTCGGGAATGTCCTCGTTCATGTTGACAAAGTTCTTCACGTTTATGAGCAGGTCCTCGTGGGCTGTCTTAAACTCCTTGTCTCCCTTCGCAGGAAGCTCTTCGGGCGACAACACGGCATGGCCCATGTGGTAGGGGCGGGTCTTGGTGATGTCCTTGCGGGTGCATCGGCCGAGGCCCTGCACAATGGCTGTTATGTTTTCGCCAGGTCCGGGCATGTCGATCACCCTCACCAGACGTGCAAACACGCCCTGCTCAAAGATGTCTTGCTCTCCGGGCATCTCTATAGACGCATCTCTTTGTGCAAACACGGCAAACAGCTTCTCTTCGTTGCCCTTTATGGCGTTGATGAGCTCAAGGCTCTGCTTGCGCCCGATGATTATTGGGGTCAGCACGCCGGGAAACACCACAAGATTGCGCGTTATGAGCATGGGCAGCTCGTCGTCTGTGTGCTTGTTGAAGATGGTGGAGATGTCGCCGTCAAAGTCGGCAATCATCTGTATTGAAGTATTTGTTCTGCGATTCATCTGTCGTTATATTAAGCAATTGTGTTTGATTTAATGCAATTGACTTGCAAAATTAGTGTTTTTTTTTCAGTTGACCGAATAAAACTCTATTATATTATGTGTTTTCACATAATTTTTGAATGCTTTGCGTGTCGCTTGAAACCGTTGGGCAGGCGTGGATGTGAAAAAGAACGAAATGTGGCATTATGTTTTGCAGTCTCGATGAAAAACCGTAATTTTGAAACTTGTTTTCATGATTATCAAGTTTATCGAATATTAATTGTTCATTTGACCGCATATTTACCGCAAACAAAGATGACAACAACAACAAGACCAAACCCCGCAAAACCAGGCCGCAAGGTGGGAGCAAGAGCCTGTGTGGACGATTTCTTCAGCGACCTGTCAGCAGCTGCCAACGGAGGCATGAAGGTGCGCGAACGCTATGCTGTGCTCGGGCGCGTGCTGCGCCTGGCTGTGGACCAGAGGCTTGAGGGCGTGAAGGTGTGCTTTGCGGGGTTGTATCCGAAAATACAATATCTCGTTCGCGAGTGCCGCATACGCGAAAACTCTAAGGACCACACCCTTGTGCAGGCCATCAACGACACGCGCAACCGCTTGCGGCACATTGAGACCACCGGCGACGCTGAGCTCGAAGCAGCCTTTGCGGGCGACCTGAAGGCGGTGTGCAAGTTTGTGAGCGTGGTCTATGGTGGCGCTCCTGTGCCTAAGGAGCTGGAACGCCATTATGAGCGCGAGACGTTCCGCGCCTATCGTCGTCGCTTGAAAGACGCTGAGGGCGAGGCGCTTGCCGTGTTGCGCTGCACCGTTGAACGGTGGAACGACACCACCGTCTTTGCCACACGAAGCGACACGGGCGAGGATGTGGAGGTGGTCTATGTGGAGGAGAACAAATACAGCATGGGCAACTGGGGTTATCTCTCTGCCCTCCTTTATGAGGGTGCGCAGCTCAACATCGTGAAGCCGCGCGAAGAAGAGGGACGTCTGTACGGTGAGCTGTTTGTGCTCGACCCCGACAACCTGATAAACGTAACGGCTGTGGCAGCCTGTTTTGAGGAGTATGGCTGCTCGGCACGTCTGAGCCTGGTGAACAAGCTCAAGCCCGCTCCTGCAAGCAAGGCCATCTTGCTCGGCAACTATGCCGGTCAGCTGCTCGACGAGGCGGTCTATGATGCCGACACCGGCTATGCTGACAGCCTGAAACATTTTTTCAGCCGACACGCCCTGGCCTTTGCCTGTTGCCCTGATGAGCTTGATGCCGACTTCCACCGTGAGGCGCAACGCCAACGCGCCAACATTCGCAACATCATGGCCAACACGCTGAAGCACAAGAAGGAACAACGGCCTGTGCAGTCGGGCGAACTGATTCTTGAACCCTCGTTCTTCTGTGAGACGCTTGGCCTTCAAGGACGTATGGACCTCATTCATGTGGCGCTCGACACGGTGGTGGAGCAGAAGGGTGGCAAGGCGGCTTACGGGTCGACCGACGCCTATGTGAGACAGCAGCAGAAACACTATGTGCAGCTGCTGCTCTACCGCGCCATGCTCCATTATGCTTATGGCGAGACTGAATATAGCGCCATGGCGTCGTATCTGCTCTATTCCAAATATGCGTCGGGGTTGGTGGAGCTCGGCTCCGCTCCCCAACTGCTGTTTGAGGCTGTGCGCATGCGCAACCAGATAGCGTGGAGCGAACGGTGGTATGCGCAGCACGGCATGGATGTGCTCGCCACGCTCACCGCCGACAGCATTTTCCCTGCCTGTCACGCCCCGCTGTGGGAGCGTTACAACAAGCCTGCCATCGAGGCGCTGCTTGCACCCGTTCGGGAGGCCGACGCCGTGGAACGTGCTTACTATCTGCGCTTCATGCGCTTCGTGGCTGCCGAGCACATGCTCTCGAAGGTGGGTAGCCGGACGAAGGAAGATTCGGGCTTTGCCACGGTCTGGAACTCGTCGGTGGCTGACAAGCGTCTGGCGGGCAACATCTATGAACGGCTCGTGATGGAGCATATGGAGCCGTGCGACGAACAAGAAGACATTGTGTTCAGGTTCGACGGCGGCCACGATGCCGACATGTCCAACTTTCGTGTGGGCGACATCGTGATGTTTTATCCTTACAGGCATGGCGATGAACCCGATGCCACCGCCACGCTCGTCTTCCGCAGTACGGTCACTGACATAAGGGCCGACAAACTCTTCTTGCGCCTTCGTAACCCTCAGAACACCAAGGTGTTTGAACGCTATAACGACGAGGGCGTGTGGTGGGCTGTGGAGCACGATTTCATGGAGTCGTCCTACTCGGCCCTCTATCGCGCCCTGCATGCTTTTCTCAGCGCTCCCAAGGAGCGTCGGCAGATGGTGCTCGGACAGCGCAAACCCGTCGTTGACACGTCGTTGCAGCTTATGGGCAACTATAGTCAAGGTTCTGTATCGTCGGCGTTTAACGACCTCGTTCTGCATGCTCTTCAAGCTCAAGACCTCTATCTCGTTATCGGGCCTCCCGGCACGGGCAAGACCTCTTATGGCATGCTCAACGTGCTGAAGGAGCATCTGTTGCATCCCACGACAACCGTTCTGCTCACGGCTTATACCAACAGGGCTGTCGACGAGATTTGCAGCAAACTGGTGGAGAGCGACATCGATTTCGTTAGGCTTGGAAGCGACTTCAGTTGTGCTCCCCCTTACCGCGACCATCTGCTCTCCAACCGCGTGGCGGCCATGGATGCGCCGCGTGTTGACAGCGTGCGCGACATGTTGGAACGTTCCCGTGTGGTCTGCGGCACCCTTACGGCCTTTGGGTCACATGCCGAACTGTTCTCCATAAAACATTTTGACCTTGCCATCGTGGATGAGGCTTCGCAGATTCTTGAACCTCACATCATGCCGCTCCTCGCAGCCTGTCACGACGGGGTGCCTGCCGTCGGCAAGTTTGTGCTCATCGGCGATGAGAAGCAGCTTCCTGCCGTGGTGCAACAGGAGCAGGAGGTGTCGAAGGTGGAGGAGGCGGAGCTTAACGCCATCGGGCTGACCGACTGCCGCTTGTCGTTCTTCGAACGCATGTTGCGCCTTTTGGGCAAGGACGACCCTGCCTACAGCTTCTTGCTGAACCGACAGGGACGCATGCACCCCGACATTGCCGACTTCCCCAACGTGGCTTTCTATAACAACATGCTGCAACCCGTGCCGTTGCCTCACCAGGAGGAACCGACGGCTGACGAGGGAAAGGGTGCCGACAAGCCGGAAGACCTGCTGCTCACCCATCGCTTGGCGTTTATCGACTGTGAACCTTGTCTGAAGGCGGGAGAGGCAGATAAGGTCAACTCGGTTGAGGCAAGCGTCATCGCCGACGTGGTGGTGACAGCCCGAAAGATGCTTGGCGAGGCTTATGACGTGGCGTCGTCGATAGGTGTCATCGTGCCCTACCGTAACCAGATCTCTACCGTGCGCATGGCCATCGATGCCGTTGCCGCTTCGGCGGGGTTCGACGACCTGCACGACATCGCCATCGACACCGTGGAGCGTTATCAGGGCAGTCAGCGCGACGTCATAGTCTATGGCTTCACGGCAAAACGGCCCTATCAGTTGAGCTTCCTTACCGACACCGAATATTTTGATGAGACCGACAACGCCATCATCGACCGCAAGCTCAATGTGGCCATGACGAGGGCACGCAAGCGCCTTGTCCTGGTGGGCTATGCTGCCTTGCTGCGCCGCGACACAACGTTCAGGAGGCTCATCGAATATGCTGAACGCAAACATGCGTTCTTTAAGGATGATTTTATATTCCAATAACTTCCAATAATTTCTTTCGCTTGCGAAAGTTCTATAAAAAACATAACATTTTGGGCTTTACATTTAAACAATTTCACATAGAGCAAGAACGATGCGCCATGAAGGTTGGAACCGACGGCGTGTTGATAGGCGCGTGGGCCAATGGGGGAAAACGGATTCTTGACATCGGCACAGGCACAGGACTGATAGCCTTGATGATGGCGCAACGTTTTAACGATGCCGAAATAAAGGCTGTGGATCTTGACCACGATGCCTGCTGTCAGGCAAGGGAAAACGTGGCAAACAGCAGGTTCGCAGGTAGGGTGAAGGTCTTTGAAACGGCAATACAGCAGTTTCACGATGCTGCGGGCTTCGACAGCATAGTGTCCAATCCGCCGTTCTTTCAAAACAGCTTGAAGAACCCCGACACGCGCCGTGCCGCCGCACGCCATTCCGACTCGTTGCCCTTCAGCGTGCTGTTTGAAAAGGTGGCAGCGTTGCTCACCTCCGACGGCGTGTTCAGCGCAGTCATTCCCACCGAGTGTGTGTCGGCGTTCATTGCCGAAGGCAGCCTGCATGGGCTTTCTGTCGTTCGCCGTTGCGATGTGCGCACAACGCCACGCAAGGCGCCGCGCCGCAGCTTGCTCGCCTTCTCGCGCAGGGTCGGGGGAGAGATGGAACGCACGGAGGTGGTGCTACAGGAAACAAATGATCAGCGCTCCGAATGGTACGATGCGCTGACCCATGACTTTTATATTCGATAAAAATTTTATGGTTTTCTCCTTTGATTGCAGGTCGTGACGGTAAAAAATAAATTGGTTATTCTGTTAAAGGTTGAGCTTTCTTCTGTTAAGTGTTGAGCTTCTTCTGTTAAAGGTTGAGCTTCTTCTGAATGACCTTGCTTATGGCCTGGATGTGACGTCCTTGGTTCGTGATGTCCTCACGCATGACGTTAAGCTGGTTAAACAGTTCGGCAGCAGCGTTCTGCAAGGCGTTTGGCTTGCGGACGCTACGGTCGGCAAAAGGGTTCGTGACAATCTTTATGCCCTTCTCCTGAAGTTCCACGTCAATGTCCTCGCCCGTCATTACAGGGTCGCCGTCATAATGAATGACGCCTGGCTTGCTGCGGTGGATGTGAAGCTTCTTGCAGCGGAACGTCTTTATCTTCGAGTTCTTGTCGAGCGTCTTGTTAAACATGTCGATGCTTATCTGCGGGGCCTCAAACACGTCAAACGGCTCCATTATGATCACGTCAATCAGTCCGTCGCTCATCGAGGCTTGAGGGGCGATGTAGGCGTTGTTGCCATACTGTGAGGCGTTGGCGCACGAGATAAGGAACGCCTTATATTGGTTCGTGCCGTTCTCGTCTTCAAGCACATAAGTCTCGGGCTTGTATTTAAGACCCTCGCGCAGTATGTTCTCAGCATAAGTTATAGGGCCGCGCTTTCCTGCTTCCGCAAACTTCTGGCTCACAAAGGCATCGAAGCCCATGCCGCAGGTGCAGAAGAACGGGTGGCCGTTGATGATGCCATAGTCGAGGTCGCGCACATCGAACTCGTTGATGATGTCGAGCGACTTGCGCAGATTCATGGGCAGCAACAGGTGACGCGCCAGCCCGTTGCCCGATCCGCAAGGCATGATGCCCAGGGCGGTGCCGGAGTGTACAATGGCGCGGGCCACCTCGTTCACGGTGCCGTCGCCACCCACGGCCACAACAAGGTCCACGCCGTTGTCCTTGGCGCGTGACGCAATCTCGGAGGCGTGTCCGGCATATTCGGTGACGACAATCTCATAGTCAAACTTCTCCTTATCGAGATTGTTCTCAATAAGGTCTGGCACCCCGGCTTTGCTTGAGGTGCCTGATATGAGGTTCATTACGAAAATTGCTTTCTTTTTCATCTGTCTTTTATTGTTGTCGCCTATAATGTTTGTTGTTATCGTTTCTTGAAAGGAGGTTGCTGAAAGCGCCCTCTTTGACAATTGGAAAATGATGGGACACCTTGGAAACCCAACTCTTCTATTGTGACAAAATTACGAAAATCCTTTTAAATAGTGGCTGTTTTATCTATAAAAATGTATAAACAAGACATTTCTTTAGTAAAAATGACAAATTCTTCTATCTTTTTTGTAACTTTGCACATTGAAATTAATTGAAACTACAACAAAGGTTTTATACACCTATTTTAATTATATAATGGGACAATTACAAGAAAGATACAAGAGCTACCGTCTGCCTCAAAAATATATGGAGGCCGGTGTGTATCCTTATTTCCGTGAGATAACAAGTAAGCAAGGCACGGAAGTGGAAATGGGCGGACATGAAGTTCTCATGTTCGGCTCAAACGCTTACACTGGACTCACAGGAGACCAGCGCGTGATAGACGCAGCAAAGGCTGCGCTTGACAAATATGGTTCTGGTTGCGCAGGAAGCCGCTTCCTCAACGGAACGCTCGACCTGCATGTGCAGCTGGAGAAAGAGCTTGCCGAGTTTGTTCACAAAGACGACACCCTCTGCTTCTCTACCGGATTCTCTGTAAACGCTGGTGTGCTTGCCGTGGTGGTGGGCCGTGGCGACTATATCATCTGCGACGACCGCGACCATGCCAGCATCGTTGACGGCCGACGCCTGTCGTTCGCCCGTCAGCTCCACTATAAGCACAACGACATGGAAGACCTTGAGAACCTGCTCAAGGGTCTGCCACATGAGGCTGTGAAGCTCATCGTTGTCGACGGCGTGTTCTCTATGGAGGGCGACCTCGCCAATCTGCCTAAGATTGTTGAGCTCAAGCACAAGTATAACTGCTCGATCATGGTTGACGAGGCTCATGGCATTGGCGTCTTTGGCGACCATGGCCGTGGCGTGTGCGACCATTTCGGACTGACCGACGAGGTGGACCTGATCATGGGCACCTTCTCAAAGTCGATGGCTTCTATCGGCGGCTTCATCGCTGCCGATGCCGACACCATCAACTATCTGCGTCACACCTGCCGCACCTACATCTTCAGCGCATCTAACACACCCGCTGCAACAGCTGCTGCCCTTGAGGCTCTGCACATCTTGCAGCAGGAGCCAGAACGCATAGAGAAGCTGTGGGACGTAACAAGATATGCGCTCAAGCGTTTCCGCGAGGAGGGCTTCGAGATCGGCGAGACAGAGAGCCCCATCATTCCGCTTTACATCCACGATGTGGAGAAGACGTTCGTGGCTGTGGCTAAGGCTTTCGAGTATGGCGTGTTCATAAACCCCGTAATTCCGCCTGCTTGTGCTTCTCAAGACACGCTCGTGCGCTTCGCACTTATGGCAACACACACCAAGGACGAGGTGGAGCGTGCCGTGAACATCTTGAAGAAGGTGTTTGTGGAGCTCGACATTATAAAAGAATAATGTTTGGCTTAAGCGGAGCTGCTTGTTGATGAAGCGCGGTTTAAATGTCTGTTATCGAGGCTTGGCTTAAGGGCTTGTTATCGAGGCTTGGCTTAAAGGCCTGTTATTGAGGCTGGTTTAAGGCATGGCTTAAAGAGCTACTTGTTGATGAGTCATGGCTTGAAGAGCTGCTTGTTAAATGGGCGTTTGCTTAACCACAACGTTTCGCGCAACAAAGTTTGAGATATTATCTGTTTTTTAAAAAGATAATTATAGAAAAATTTGCAAGGTTCAGATTTTATGAGTACCTTTGCACTCGCAAAATCGGAAACCTTGCAACTTACGGGGTGTAGCGCAGTCCGGTAGCGCGCCTGGTTTGGGACCAGGTGGTCGCAGGTTCGAATCCTGTCGCCCCGACATTTTTCATAATGATATGGCTTCTGCTCTCTTAGGAGGGTAGAAGCTTTTTTGTTTTTCTACTATGACGCTTTTGTGGGGCAGCAGCTTTTGCGGGCTCAATGGATTTTTTGCGCTTCGTGCAGTTTCAAACATCCTTGCGCTCCGTGGGTGCTCAGGCGCTTCGCAAGTGCCGTGTTTATGCTTCGCAAGTGCCATGCTTACGCTTCCTAAGTGCCATGCTTACAATCTTCAAGTGGTGGCGTTTGGGCTTGCAAGCATGCTTTGCAAAGGTTTGTACTATCCTAGAAAAAGTTGAATGGATTTGTACTGTAAGCCTGAGGTTGGTTGAATGATTTTCACCTTATCCTCAAACTCTGTTGAATAAATTATGAAACTTCTTTTTCTTCATTATTCTCGAAGCCTTTACAACTTCATCGAGGAATTTGATTTTACGTGCAATCAAGAGTTCGGGCATGGAGGCAGACAAGGCAAGGAATTGGGAGGTTATTTCTTCGGAATACCCCAATCTTTGATTGGTGGAAGACTGCTGATGAAAACACCTCACAATAGCAAGGCAGTACTTGACGAACTGGTGGGTTGAACTAAATTTGCTAAGGAAAAACAAGGGAGGATGAAGGGTCTGGGATGGATTATAGCATGAAAATGGTTAAAGAAATGTATAAAAGTCAAGTTTATTGCGTAAAAAACAAGACTTTTGTTAACTTTGCACTCGAAAAAAGGAGATACACATGGTTATAGCAAGACTGATAAAGGAAAAATTGTCATCGACTCCTGCTGGGGTCGTATTGACAACAAGAGACTTTGGGGTGGAGATGCGGTATCAGCCGGCACTCGCCAAAGCTCTCAACCGTCTTGTGCTCCAAGGCGAGCTGCAAAAGATAGCAAAGGGGAAATACTACATTCCGAAGAAGACCATTTTCGGAAATCTGAAACCTGCAGATTCTGAACTCGTAAAAGACTTTCTGGAGCAAAATGGTAAGATTGTAGGCTACATTACAGGAACTGCCGCATTTGCATACATGGGGTTGACTACACAGATAAGCTCATCCATCCTTGTCGGCACAAATAAATACCGAAGACCCATCACAAGGAATGGAGTGAAAATTTCTTTTTTGTTACAAGAGAACGCCATAACATCAAGCAATATTCCACTACTTAGAATATTGGATGCTCTGCGCCTTATAAAGGACATTCCTGCCACTTCACCTGATGACTGTGTGATGAACATTTGCAAAGCGATCAATGCTCTTTCAATGGAACAGAAGCGAGAATTGGCAGAACTATCCTTGGCATACACACCTTATGTAAGAGCTTTGCTTGGTGCCATCTACGAGAACATGGAATTGGAAACGGAAACCATCAGCAAAACATTGAATGGAGTGACCAGTTACAAGTTACCAATCTCCGACAAAGTATTATCAAACAAAAGAAATTGGAACATCATATGAGATTACATGAAAACTGGGAGTTGTTCTCTGACGCATTGCAAGCAGCATCACAACCTGTCGAAGATGGAGGACTTGGCATCAAGAGCATCTTCATCGAGAAGGACTATTGGATTTGTCGCTCGTTGTCTTTAATGGCTGCGAACGACAAGGATAACCGTGCCATTTTCAAAGGAGGAACAAGTCTTACAAAAGCATATGGTATCGGTAGTAGATTCTCAGAAGACATAGATATTGCTATCTCTGAGGCATGGACGCTCAGCGGCAACCAATTGAAGATGCTGATTAAGAGAACTGCCAAAAGCATGACGGAAGGTCTGCAGGAAATGGATATGCCAGGTTTTACGAGCAAGGGATCTTACTATCACAAGGCATACTATTCTTATCCAAGAGCTATTGATACATTACAAGTAGGTGCTATCAAGGCAGGACAGTTGCTTGTTGAAATCAATTCCTTTGCCAATCCATATCCATTTCAGAAATGTAAACTGCAAAGCTTCTTGACCGAGTTCTTGCAAAAGACAGGTAACGAGAACTTGATAGAGGAATATGATATGAAACCTTTCAAGGTGAATGTTCTCGACAGGCGTAGGATATTGACAGAGAAGCTGGTATCATTGTTTCGCTGTTCCTTAGCCGACAACTACATGCCGGAATTGACAGCCAAGATACGCCATTTCTATGATTTGCATTTCCTCTTGAATGACGCAGAGACACAGGACTATCTGAAAAGCGATGCTTTCAAATCGGACTTCAGCAACTTGTTTGCACAAGACCAACAGAGATTCGACAAGCCCGAAGGATGGCAAAACAAAGACATCATGGATTCTCCAATCATCAGTGACCTACATAATGTATGGTCTGAGTTAAGTAACGTCTATGCAAAAGAACTTCCTGACCTTGCCTACAAAGATATACCGACTATCGATAGTATTGAAAAGAGCATGGATCAGTTGATTTCGTATTTTACAAAATAAACGGTCATGCTTCGAATAAGAACTAAGATAGTTAACTTACTGAACGAAAACTACTTACCAAGTTGTTATACCTGTAATTATTAAATTCGATTCTAATATGGGTTTTTCTTGCGATTATTTAGAAAAACTGCTACAAATACTTTTTTTTCTTAGCTCTGTCACTTTTTGTCACATCTGTATGTTTACTTTGCAATCGAAAACAAAACATTAAGAAAGAAACCGTTTATGTTTAGAGGTTTTACACAATTCGTTTGCGACGATTGCGGTCACAAGTTTACTGGTCCAGATATGGAGTGGATGTGTACAGTATATCCGGCTCCTGTGAAATGTCCAAAGTGTGGCGGATGGCATACATATCCATCAGGATTTAATGTATGTCTACCACTTGGTGGATTGTTTGGCTTGAACAAGCGTATCTACCGACGCATATGGAAAAGCAGAGAAGAATCAAAATAAGATATATAAGAGGAATCCATAAGATTTCTTGTTAAAAGTTTGGTGGCTCATCAGATTTTTAATACATTTGCCATTGGTTAGTGACAGGGCAGGTGAAAGTCCTCGCTTGAAGTCGCTACGATGCAGAGAAACAAGATAATCTTGTGGACACGAGCAAGCTATTCAGTTCTGTAGGTTGAAATCTGGTAAATTGAAACGTAGAAAGAACGCGAATCTGTTTGAGCGAGTCTACACCGTCATAGGTGTGGATTCCTCTTTCGCATTTTCTTTTCTACGGGTTTTACCAGAGCCTAACTTACAAGAAAGTGAAGAAAGTAGGGGTTCGCACCTCCTTTTTTTACTTATGAACCATTATGAACTTGTATGGTTCACAACAATTCAATACCTTTGCCCCATAGAGGCTGCACCTCAGCATAACATTCAAGCAAGCTTGATGATTCTGCCTTCGGTTTGCACTACCTCTTGACCATTAGAACTAACAATTCGCTGTTTCGGCTTAAAAACAGGAGCAGCAATATGTAATAACCTAAAAACTCAATGCTTATGAGTAGAGTATTTCAAGTGAAGCCTAAACGCATCAAACGTACAAACGGCACCGTCCTCACTCCAGAAATGGTAGTGACAGTAACAACCATGCAGCATACCGCCACCCCTTTTTATAATGGGGCCAAGGAGGTGCAGGAGGCATACATGCGCCTCTACGCCTTCGACTACAAGAAGGCATGCTGCAACCAGAACGATTTTGAGTTTAAGAAGTTGGACTAAACAATATATTATTTATTGTTGCTTGTTATAAGTGACAAAGAAAAACATATTTGCTTATGATAAAACATATAAATAAATTAGCTCAATCTTCTAAACGTTACTATAGCTTTATAGAGAATATAGTAAAAGAGACACGAGCATATTTCGAAAATGCAGATGAAGGGTATACAATATTTTGTGCTAATTATCTGAATGAAGATAGATTTGATGAAGACGAAAAATTCATTCTTTCAGTTTTCAATCCTGATGAAATTTCAAATCAGACCCTTATTTATGGTGCTGTTTGTGCGCAACCATATCAAGAAACAGAATCGCAATTGGTTAGTGGCTTGTTGATTACTGATGAACGCATTTATGTTTGTATGTTTGTTACAGATGATCAAGAGCATGATTTTGAGTATCATGGCTATTGTGAATGGGACAAACTGGCTTCTGCAAAAATAGAGAAAGATGAAGATGGTGATGATTTCATCTCCTTATTTAATAATAAAAAAGAAGAAGTTTGCTTTATATATGCGCAGTTGTTAGGAGGTCGTTATGGCAACATGAAAATATCCTCTTTGTGGATTGACTTTTTAAATGATGCAATACGTGAGGCTAATAAACAAATAAAACAAGAAGCCTGTGGAAAATTATAACATATATACAGAATTTATGTCAAACAAACAGTTGTTTAAACCGTTTGTTTCATGGCCCGATTGTGTACACTTAGGATTGAACAATGTAGATGCTATTTCGAATAAACTTCTTAATGATATTACATTGAGAAGAGGTGAACATCTGTTATGGGTGTCGCATCATAAAGCTAATTGGAAGGCGAAAGACGAAGATGAGAAAACTCCTTCAGGTTGTATCATCACAGATCAGCGCATTTGCAATTTCAATTTAAATGATAAGAAAAAAAGTTTTAGCATAGAGTGGGGTGAGGTTGTAGCTATAAAGCACATGATGAATAGTTTCTACATCCAAAAGTCATCAGGAACAACATCCTATGACTTGAAGATTAGCGACTACGCATTGTTGGACAGAAAAGTTGAAAACTCGAGCTCAGTTGTTGCGTTCTTAACTGGTATAGCTGGTAATACATCTAATGGAAATTACGCAACTAAAAATGAGACTTCTTCAAATGTAGAATTATCTACTATGGAGAAACAAGTAGCCAAAGAACGATTAATTTCTGAATATGAAGAACAACTTAAGCAATTATCCAACAGAGATGAACGAGTCGTTCAGAATAACGAGGAATCCAAAGAGAAAAAAGTAGTTAGAAGATCTTTTTTATAATATAAAAATGGAACATATTGAATGTTTAAAAGAAGTGGCTCAGGAACTTGGCCAGCAAAATATCTTGAATAGTTTAAATGCTATTCAGGAACGAGCATCTCAGCAAAATGCAAATTTGTTGATACCATTGGTAGGTGAGTTCAGTTCTGGTAAGACAACGTTATTGAACGCTCTTACAGATAGCAAAAAACTTGAAACAGCAACAAAACCGACAACTGCTACAATTTATGAAATCCATTTTGGATGTAATAAGTGTGAGGCAAATGTTGTCCTGTCAGATGGACAAGTCGCTCATTTTGATGATTTGGGAGAACTTAAAAATGATCAGCTCTCGGATGCACAAATTGTGACTGTATTCGATACATCAACGAAAGTTCCATCATCAACCATTTTGGTTGATACTCCGGGATTGTCTTCTCCTGTTGTAAAACATCGTCAGGTGTTAGTTGACTTTTTGCCGTCTGCCGATGCCATCTTGTTGGTCGTTGATATTAATCAGCAGGTAACTCGTTCGTTGACAGACTTCATTGATATGATAAAGCTGTCAAAGCGTCCTGTTTATATTGTATTGACAAAGTCTGATACAAAGTCTGTATCTGAGATAGAGGCTGCAAAGCAGTATATTGCAGATAACTGTAAGTTGCCTGTACAACAAGTGGTTGTTGTCAGTGCTGCCAAAGACAATATCTCGGAATTGTATGCTCTTTTAGAGACAATACAAAAGTCAAAGAATGAAATTTTAGCAAAAGTTGACGGTCAGCGTATCAAGGATTTAGCTCAAATACTTGCAAAACGCATAGATGAGATGTTGACAGCATCTTCATCGGACGAGAATCTTGATATGGAGATTAGACGTCAGCAACTTGATTTGGATAAAATCAAGAGAAATATCAATAGATTGATAGATTCTATGGCAAGTGATATTAGTGAGGATGGATCTAAGATATCACGCAGGTTTGAAGATTCTATGTATGAAAAGTTAGGTGCTCTTGTTGCTGGTGGTAGTGCAAATATGGACAATGATGCTCTTTCTGTTATAAATAATACCGCTTCATTGCTGTTGTCGGAATATAAGAATAACATTATGGGTATTTTGAAGTCAAAGGTACAAAGCGCACAAGGATCTGACAGCGAAATCCCCGTTGAGTCATTGATGTCTATAGATCTGTCTGGAATCCAAATTTCAGGGCTGGATTATAATCTTGATTTGAATTCAATGGGACATGAGTATGACGGCATGATTAAAACAGGTGTCATTGCAGTTGCTGCAGTTGCTACCGTTGCAGCAGCTGTTGCTACAGCAGGAGCTGCAGGAGCAGCTGCGGGTGCAGCAGGAACAGCGGGTGCAGCAGGAACAGCCGCTGCTGCGGGTACAGCGGGAACTGCTGGCGCAGCAGGTACTGTAGCAACAACAGTTGCCGCATCTAAGGCTGTAGATATTATAGATACTGCAACCGATGTTGGTAGTATCATATATACACGCAAGATGATGAAACGTATTGCCAAGGCAGAAGAGTTTGCAGGTAAAGCTGTTGATAAGTATAATAAGATAGAGAAGGCAGATGAGAAAGGCATTCTTTCTTCTATGGTTGGCTTTGCTACGGAGAGATTGCTTTCTAAGCCACAACGTGTAAGAGCTGTCAGAAATTATGTTGACGGTACTTTGGCGCCTGAATTTAAGTCTCAAATGGAGAACTTGAGCCAGAGTGTTGTAAACATGGTTAGAGGCGGTTTGCAGAATGATGCATCCGAAATGATAGCACAGAAGACTGCAATGTTGAATGAACTTAAAGAGCAATGTTCGGAGCATAAGGCTGAGTTTGCTCGCAGAAAAGAAACTCTGAAGCAATACAAAGAAAAATTATCAACAATTTAATAATATGGATATGATAGAAATTTTAGGTGCATTGGTTGTCGGTGGTGTTACTGGCGCTATTGCAAAAGACAAACTTATAGGTAATCCACAGTTGCAAGCTAAGATTCGTGAGCTTGAGAGTATTTACAAAGAAAACAATAACCTGCGTGAAGACAAGAAGAAACTTTCACGACAGGTCGAAGACTTACTCTCTGAACTGAAAAAGTTACGTCAGGCCTCACAAGATAAAGAGGATGACAGAGACGATATGGAAGACGACTTGATGAAGGCTCGCATGGAACTTAAGAAGTTAAAGAGAGAGAATGAAGAGTTGTCGCGTTCTCTTAAGGAGCATAAGCAAGCTTGTGATTCCTATGAGATTGAAATCAAAAACTTGAAAGAAAAATTAGGTTGATTATGACAGAGTGGATAGTCTTATTGATCGGCGTCATTATAGCTCTCGCTATTGGTTTCTTTTTGGGACGACAGAAAGGAACTACTGCCACAGTGGAGGATGATACCAAAAATCTTGAAGAGGAAAACAAACAGCTGAAGGATAAATATTCAGCTGTTTGCTCTAAGTTGAAGGATGCGGAAGCTGGTCTTGAAAATGTTCAAAAGGCTAAGGATATAGAGTCAAAGTACAAGGAACTTTTGAGCGAAGCAAAAGCAGAATGCAAGAAACTTGATGAACAGCTTAAGAATGCAATAAGTGGCAATTGTGATGAAGCTGTTAAAGCTCAACTTGATGAGGTTGTAAAACTTAAGAAACGTATTACAGACCTTGAGGATGAGATTGAAGACAATGAGGATGATATTGATAACTACAAGAAAAAGTTGAAGAAGAAGGATTCTGAATTGTCTGAATTGCAGGAAAACTATGATAAGGAATGCAAGGCTTCAAAGCAGATGAGCGAGGAGCTTGGGCTGGTCAAGAGAGAATTGGATGAGAAAACCGAAGAACTTAAATTAAAGATGGGGTCTTTGGAATTTATTCAAGAGATTCTTTCTGCTCAGCAGACAAAAGCTGATAGTTCTGTACAGCTGTATAAGAATATAAACTTCTTGGAATCAGTTATACGTGGTCAGGTTCTTGATTGCTATGAGATGGCATGGGCGGAAAAAGACATAAAAGTAGGAACTTCCAATTACAATAAAAAGAAAGAGGTTTTAATGTCAGGTTTCTACCATTGGGCTGCTATGAAAAAGAAACATTGGCTTGATGGTAAGACTACGATTGCCTTTGTTGGTGAGTTCTCTGCAGGTAAAACTTCTATCGTGAATAGAATTCTTTCGCAAGACGATAAGACAATACCGCTATTGCCTGTTAGCACAAAAGCAACGACTGCTATTCCTACATATATTGCAGGTGGTGTATCAACAGCTTATCGCTTTGTTACTCCTGATAATGTTGAGAAGAATTTGTCAGAATCCACATTTAAGAAAGTGTCAAAGGAAGTTCTTGATCAAGTAAAGGGAGTATCTTCGCTGATAAAGTACTTTGTGATGACTTATAAGAATCCTAACCTTGATGGCTTGAGCATATTGGATACTCCTGGCTTTAATTCTAACGATAGTGAGGATAAGGAGCGTACCATTGAGGTTATAAATGAATGCGATGCTTTGTTCTGGGTTTTCGATGTTAATGCAGGAACTGTGAATCGCAGCTCTATATCACTAATCAAGGAAAAGCTGAACAAGCCTTTGTATGTAGTAATTAATAAGGTGGATACTAAGCCAAAGTCGGAGGTTGATAAAGTAGAAGCTCTGATAAGCAAGACATTGAAGGATGCTGGCTTAAAAGTGGAACAATATATCCGCTTCTCGGCAAAGGCTCCTTTGGAGGATATAATGGCACCAATCAAGTCTGTTGGTTCTACATCTGAAAGTGACACTTTTGTTGAGGATGTTCAAAACGATTTGGAAGGTTTGTCAAAAAAATACGAAAGTACAGTTCAAGATGCTTCTCGCAAATATGACGGGCATACAAAAGCTTACAACAAGCAGATTGAAAAAGTGAATAGATGTCTCTCTGCTATATGCGATAATTGTGCCGAAGCTGAAGATATTCCACAATGGAAAGAGCATATTTTTTCTAAAGATAGATATGAAATGTCTGGTGATGAAGGTGAACGACTTATTGGTATTTTATCGGATATTGCAGGTGAACAAACGGACGATTTGATCTCGGCTTTTAAGGCCTTGCAGGAAACTCAAAGCGAAATGGAAAAAGCATATACTTATTTAGGTGAATGTAAGAAGCTGTTTAGTCAAGTACAAAAATGTCTTGAATCTTATAATAATATAACTAAAATGTTTAAGTAAACATGGAACAGAATCTTTTTGAAGAGTTTCAAAATAAGAAGAATAAATTAAAGTCCTTGGCATTGAAAGCCAAGGACTTTGGTTGGATTGATGAGAATCGTTGTAAAGAACTCATCGATAAATTGGAGAAAGACATCTTGACGATTGGTGTTATCGGTCAGATGAAGTGTGGTAAATCTACGTTCCTCAATTCATTTGTTTTTGAGGATACGGTATTACCAGCTGCTACAACTCCTATGACTGCAGCTTTGTCTGTGATAACATACGGAGAACAGAAGAAGGTGGTTGCTGAGTTCTATACCAATGATGAATGGGAAGAGCAGAAGGCTCAAGCTGCTCGTTCGTTGGATGATGTAGCTGGGGATACTATGGCTGAATCCAAAATAAAGGCAGCAAAAGAACTTGTATCTAAAGCTTCAAGACTTGGCTCTAATCTTAGAGATTATTTGGGTAAGACAAAAGAGGATTCCTTCGAAAATATAATAGAATATGTAGGAGCAGACGGTAAATATGTTTCTATCACTAAATCAGTAAAGATTTACTATCCTAAAGAATATCTCAAAGGAGTTGAAATTGTGGATACTCCGGGATTCAATGATCCTATTGTCTCTCGTGAAGAGCGTACTAAAGAATTCCTTAAAAAGGCAGATGTCGTATTGATGATGCTTTATGCCGGCCGTCCGTTTGATGCGACAGACAGGGATATCATCTTCAAGAATGTTAGTCAATGTGGTATTGGTAAAGTACTCATTGGTATAAACAAGTATGATATACCGTATTGTAGTGAAGTAAATCCTGAGGATGAAGAGCAAATCAAGGATTATGTAAAGTCTGAGATTGCAAAGGCATGTCGTGAGTCAAATGACAATACGTTGTCTGATATTCTGAGTGAGGCAGAACCTATTCCTTTGTCGGCTGAAATGGCTTTGTTGTCAGAGTTGCCAATGTCAAAAGTGAACTCAGAAGAAGCTTTGAATTTTGCATGGAATCGTCATTGTTCGAATTTTGGTATAGGTTCACAGCCAGGAATGCGTAAGTGGAGCCATATCGATAATTTGGTCAACGCGATTCGCAATTTGATAGATAAGGAAAAGAGTCAAATTCTGTTTGCTAAGCCATTGAATGCTATATATGCGGCAGGTGGAAAGCTTAAGATGGACAATGAGGCTGCTCTCAATCAGAAAAAGGCAGAAATAACAATGCTGCAAAGTCCTGATGATGATTTGGAGGAAAGAGAGTACAATCTGTCAAGAGCTTGTAGACGTTTGGAGAAAAAACTGGGGTTCCTTGAAGATTCATTGAATGATGACATAAGAATTCTGGTGAATAATGGTGAAGATATTCTTGAGGACTTGGTGGATTCTGCTTGCAACAAAATGGAAAATGTTGTAGAGACGGATTTTGGACGTTTCACTAAAGTTGAAGCGTTACAACCTAAATTCGATAAAATATATTCGAATTTGGTTAATCGTGACATGAAGAGAAAGATGAAGAATCTGCAAGATGAAGGTCGTCGCAAATTTATGTCATCAATTCAAGACTTTTTTACAGATGCTGAAGATATCTTATTAAAGTATCTTCCTGATATTGACACCCGAGATTTCATTAAAGAATTACAAGGAAAGATTAAACTTGATCTGGATAATGTTTCTTTGTTCAGTAAAGAAGGTGAGGAGTTGACAGATGCTGGCTGGTTGGATATTATCGGTGGTATTCTTGATAAATTCTTTGATGGTCTAAGTTTTGGTCTTGTTGGTGCTATAGAAAGAGCACTTACACATAACTCAACCAAGATAGACTTGTTGAATTTTATTAATAGCAAACGTGACAGTTTTGATTGTGGAGATTCATTGCAAGGTGCTTTTGCTAATAAGGATAAAATTATCAATACAATAAGGCAAAAACTAATTGAAGAGATGCTAAATCCTCTCCAAGAAAAAGTTGAAGAAATCCGAAACGATAAGGCAAATAAGGAGACTAAATTGGAGGAAGCCAAGGCTGCCTTAGACGGTTTGCTTGAGCAGAAGACAATACTGGAAGTGCAGTTAGAAGAGGTGACCTCTTTAAAGAATGCAATCTAATGTTCTTAGATAAAGTGGGTATGGCTTCTAAGTCATACCCACATATAATCTATTGATTTATCAAGCACACAATATTCCTAACAAATCATATTGTTTATGCTTAGAGGAGTATGTACTTTCGTCTGCGATGATTGCGGACATAGATTCAAGGGGATGGATTGCGAGTGGATGGCAACAGTTTACACTGCTCCAGTGAAATGCCCTAAGTGTGGTGGATGGCATACTTATCCGCCTGGCTTTTTAGGCTTGAATAAATTCTTCTATAGGAGAATATGGAGAAGCAGAGAGGAATGAAAACTCTAATGACTATTTCAAATTGTCGCACCCTTAAAATCTCTTGCAAAAGACTGAATTTCAATTAATCCAAAGAGCTGTTAGACTACTTTGACGGGACTGTAGTGATTCAAAATTAGAAATACAAGATAGACGTTGATATGGATAAGTTTTTAGGTAAATTATCTCTTTATGATATAATTGTCATGGTTATTCCAGGAGGAACAATTCTTTCGTTCTTCTTGGATTATTATGGCGTAGATTTGTTGTTTAATGGTTCCTATGATATAAGTTCATTGGCTGTTTTTGGGGCGGTCGTTGCATCTTATATAATAGGAATGGGTAACCATGTGATAGCAAAGAAACTTTGGCGAATAATCCGTAACAATAGTTGGCTTTTATTTTGTAGTTTGAAAAAGGCTAAAAACGAATATACAAAGGAGTTGAATAGATTGATAGAGAATGTTAATTTAGAATGTTGTAAATTAGACTTGCAATCAAAATCATTATTGGAAGACAAATATTATGAAGCTTATAGTTATGTGTTGGAAAAAAGTAAGTATGGCGATATATCTATAATTGAAGGGCAAGTTGCTTTTTTGCAAAGTATGACATTTCCAATGGTGTTAATGTTGCTTTTGGTCTCAAAACACGACTCTCTTCCTTTGTTTTTAGGCTGCTTCTTATTGTTATTAATCTCGCTTTACTTGATATTTGACAGAACAATGTTAATTCATAAGCAAGTATGGGAATATTATGAATATACTAAACGTATAAACAAACATGAATATGAAGATTTTGGAAAAGAATAGAGGAAAAGAAACATAAAAAGACTATATGAAGATATCTATTACTTATGCTGAGCTGCAAGATTATGTAGCCAGTCATTTTAAGAAGACTGTTAATCTGGGGTATGTTGACGGGGCAACCGTGTCTGTCTCTGTGCCCATCAAGGTGTTTGGCTTTACAAAGTCTGTAAGCATAAACCTTATTGTGAAGAAGATTGAGGGTACTGACTTGTTCTTGTCGTATGACGGCAAGATGGGTATCGACATGCTTGTTTCGCCCGCTATCTCTTATGCCAAGAAACTTGTGCCGGAGAAAGCAGGTTGGGTGGAACAGATGCCTGGCAATATTGTTAAGCTGCGCCTTGGCGACATTGACAAATTGCAGAAAGTGTTTGAAAAGCTGAAACTTGACAATATCTTGTTTGAGCCGGGAGATATTGGAATAGAAATGTCATTAGTCTATTGATTCGTTATGAGTGACTGATGTCTTTATTCGCAAAAAAAATAGAGCGTTCTTGCTTTTTTCTTGATGTTCTGTCACCATTTGACATATCTATATAGTTATTTCGCAGCCGAAATCAAATGTATAACTATATAAGGTAATGTAACAATGGAAAAGAACATCAGGAAAAGAGTATGTATGTTGGCTGCGGTAATGAGTGCCGTGCTGGTAGTATTATTTGGCTATTGGTTCTTCTTGAACCCTCATGGCTATTGGCAAAAGCAGAAATATGCTGAAAGGGAAGAGTATTCTGAAAGAAGGATGCTTTGGCGAAAATCGGAGACTATGACCATGCAACGGATGCTGCAAGACCTGACTTTGCTGGCAAATGGAGATTCTGTCTTGGTCTGCGAGGCTTGCTACCTTACGCTTCCAGCTTATCGTGATTTCATTCATGGAACAGCTCAACCAAAAAGAATTGCATGGGTGAATCTGAGGTATAGATATGTACTGTATCTTACAAATGGCAGAGAGAAAATGGAACAGGAGGCAAGGGATAGAAATTATAAGTCTATCGTCTTTTGGTCGGAGCGTCGCCTTGAGGTTCAGAAAGATTCTACCAAGGATTATCGCAAGGAAAAGCCCATTCAGATTGAAGTGGGACAGAACGCATTGTACCCAGCTTTGGGAAAGCCATCGGATGAGGCTTTCGAGAAGTGGATGAGGGAATATAAATCGGTATTCACGTTCCCAAAGATAAACAATTCCAAACGCTGGGTTAAGATACCATTTTTAGAATAACGTATACTTTAAATATTATTACTATGGACAAATTAGAAATATACAAGAACATCAAGACGATTGCTGATGAGCTCTGCAAGGAGAACAAGACGTATCTTCGTGCAGATTTGGCTTTTGAGCTGAAGAAGTATGGTATAGCTTCCGATTCTTCGGAGGTGAGTAAGTTGGTATTTGATGCCTACAGATATTTCCATGATAACAGCAATATCGCCATTGCTTTTGTTTCAAATAATTCTCGTACAACCCTTGTGACTGAGTACAAGTTGAATGACAGTCTGGAACAGGGCAACAAGGAGGAGGCTTTGAAGATAGCCGAGACAGAACTGGCGTTGTCTTCATCTGCTTTGGAGCAGTTGAAGGAGCTGGTGGAACAGAACCTAAACTTAGTTCTTGTCAAGGGAACGTCGAAGATGGCTGATATTGTCATGGGTACGAATGGTGTGAAAGATGTTAGAAGCAAGGCGTCTACCATGTTTGATAAATACAGTAAGATGGTGGAAGCTTATCACTATGCTGAGGATAGCGTTCGTGGGAACATCGAAGATTTTACCTCCTTGCGTAGTGATATCGGGACGGTTTATCGTGACTATGCCCTGAAACTTATCGATATCTATGGCGACTCCATCAAGATGGTTTCACCAGACCTGTTCGACTTCAAGCGAATAGAGTGGTTGGATGTGGACGAGATGCTTAAGTATGTTGAGTTGGAGTATAACAAGCTCACGGAAAAATGTGCAGCTTTGATTGGTGAGATTTCTGTTAGTTTCCGTACTTCCTTGCAGGGTTCTTTGCAGGCTTATAAGTCGTTGTCGAACGGCAACAAGTCATTGGGCTTGGCGATGGCAGGACTGACCATGCTCGAACACTATATGGGAGCAAGTGAACGCGCTAATCGTTTGAAGTCTGATTTATCTGTTTTCCAGATGAGCGTGAAGCATGACGCCACTCGCATCAAGGCTGATATGGGACGTTTGTTGGTGATCTGCAAGACGCTCAATGATGTGGTAATTCCGAAGGCGAATGTGTTCTTGCGTTATGGAGAAAAGCTGCTGGCTTCTGACTTGAAGGCGACGCTTGATGCCTTGTATGCGGATGAAGCTATTCGCCCATTGGAGGAGCAACGAAAATGTCTGCTTCAGCAGATGAAGGCGCTGGATATGGAGATGAACGATCATCTCCAGAACATTGATGTCTACACCTCGCTGATTAATGACATCACCGCCACCTTGGAGTCAAAGCAGGGAAGCTATATGGAAGCGAAGGCGAAGAAGCCTTCCAAACCTTTCTTCCTCGTCAACTGGATTACCTTTGGTATGGCCAACAAAAACTACTATCGCGACTTTACTGAATGGAATGCAGTATGCTTCCCTCTTGTAAGAGAATATGAGAGCTATCAGGTAGATTTGAAGTTGGATAAGGAGGACTTGGAATCGCATCGTGAGGAACAAACCCGTATCAAGAATGAGTATGCCAAACTCTCCAATGAGCTGGATAAGGTCTCTAAGGAAATCAGAAGCAAGATAGTTTGCTCTGATGAATTGAAGCTGAAGATGCTGAAACATCTTCGTGATATGGTTGCCATGCTGAAACTCGGACGAGAAATCATGGAGGGCAAGATAGATGAGAAGTTGGTGCATTCGGTCGATATTCCTGATTATCGGGAGGCCGCCAAGCTTCCTGCTGATGTGGAGCAGAATCTTTCTCAGTTTACAGGAATGTTGGCAGATAATCTTCATGCCGATAAGGATATGGCTAAGAATCTGCTTGACGGTGTGGAAGCATATACGAAAGACCATAAGAAGATAGAGGGCAAGACCGCACAACAGAACAAAGCTACGGAGTATACAGAGGAAGATTTGGCGATGACGACAGAAGCTATGGAGCAATCTTTGCAAAAAGGCATCGTTCTGTTTGATAGTTTCGCTAAGCTCAAAGCGCAGCAGCTCAACGGAAAGCTGGCTTCTGTAGCTTATGATAAGGAGTTGAAGAAACATGCAGATGAGTTTAAGCGTGAAATGGCTAAGATAGACAACAAGAGTGCTTATCTTCGTGAGGTGTTCAAGCGTATCAATCTGGCTGGTAGTGAGGAGGAACGCAAGCAGGCTATGGAATTGATGAGTGATTTGAGCGGTTATTCTCTTTCGGAACAGGAGTTCACGGAATTTATAAATGGTAAGAAACAAATAGAATTATAAGGTGTATGGAAAGTTCAAGAAGACAGCAGGCCCAGGCTGATTTAGGCATGGATTTCGCAAAAGAAGATCAAAAGCGAGAGGCGGCTCTTGCCAAAGAACAGTCGAGGGCTGATAAAAAAGCTGCAAAGCGTGAAAAGATGATGAACATGCCATCATATCGTCTGATGGTAAGAACGGCGAAGTATATGGACAAGTGGTTCTTGGATCCTATCCTTGGTTTCATTCTTCCTGCCGGTATTGGTGATGCATTGTCGAGCGTGTTTGCGTTCCCATTTATCTATTACAGTCTTTGCGTGGTTAAGTCTATTCCACTGACTTTGGCTGTCATCTTTAATATCCTGAAGGATGTGCTGATAGGAGCCATACCTTTCTATATTGGTGATGTGCTGGATGTATTCAAGCGTTCGTATGTAGAGAACCTGAGATTGGTTACCGGGTATATCGAGGATGATAAGGAGATTATCAATAAGGTGAATAAGAAGGCATTTTGGACTGCAGTGTTCATCGTCGTGCTTTGCTGGTTGATTTATCTGATTATCTCATGGGCCATCAGTTTGAGCACTTGGGTTTATGATTGGATTGTTTCATTATTTTAAAATGAGTTGCTTATGTTGAGAGGTGTTAAAACATTTGTCTGCGAAGACTGCGGACATAGATTTAAGGCGTTGGATATGGAGAGGAATGCTACTGCTGCTTCTTATCCTGTGAAATGTCCTAAGTGCGGTAGTATGAATACTAAATAATCGGCAATGGAAGATGTAAATGTTTTAAAGGAGAGGTTTTTGAAAGTTCAAAAACTATTTAACTCCAAGAAAAAGAACAAGATTAAGTTGGCTCTTGAGATACTTGATGGAATGTATAAAGAATATTCAGCAATAAACTGGATTGAGAATGTCGTTTCTACTAAAGCAGAAGACGAGAAGCAGCAAATGTTGCACTATGCTTATAAAGAAGCTTATGCTTTTCAGCTAATAGACCATTATAATCTATTATTGACTGTGGTAGGCAATGAAGCTTTAAAATCGGATGAACCTTCAAAATACAAAGCAGACTTAGATGAAGCGTATTCGCATGTAGAGTTTATCTTGGAAGAAATGGAGGCGTTGGAAAAAGCTGCTCCAAATGAGACACTGAAGAAAAGATTACAGTTGGATCGTAGTCAGTGTAATGAATTCTATTCTATAGCTATTAAAATGATAAAATATCAAGACAACTTTTTAAATATGCCTCGGCTCACCCCAGATGAATAGCAACATTTTCTTTCACCCCTTCGTTGGCAAGGATTATGCCAACGGAGGGATATTTGGCAAGCGAATCATGATATTGGGCGAGAGTCATTATTGTGATGAGAGTTGTACGGATTGTGGCGACTGCCAGCTACATCGGGAGTGTATGAACTTTACGCAGCAGGTGCTTGATGATTATCTCAATGAGAACAAGGAACGGCAAAACTGGATGCGGACTTTTCTGAAGTTTGAGCGTTCGTTAGTGGGTGAGGAGACCAATCAAGCGATGAGGCTGAAGATCTGGAACTCGGTGGTATTCTTCAACTATCTGCAAGCAGCGATGGGTGGTCCTCGCGAGGCTGGCGCAGCCGAACAATATCACCAGGCTGGCAAGGCTTTCTTTGAGGTTATCGAAAAGTATCAGCCTGAGTATGTCATCGTATGGGGCAAGAGGCTTTGGAATAATTTGCCTGGCGGTCACTGGCGCCGAGAGCAAGTTTCTGATGTTCACTGGGTGGATTGCAATGACATGGAAGTGGAAGGCACTTGGGTGCCTAATGGATTCTACATGATGCCTGGTGGCAAGCATGTTAAGGCTCTTGTGGTGAATCATCCTTCCGTAGGCTACTCCTGGGACTATTGGTACAAGGTAATACAAAGATTTTTGAGATAATTTTCTCGCTTGTACCACGATTTGACACACCTGACCTGTAATTTTGCCGTCGTAAACATAAAACAAGGAATTATGGCACAGATTACAATCAATATCCAGACGTTGGACTGGACAATGGGTGAAACCGTAGGCTTACGCTTGATGTTGAAGAAAGACTGCAAGGCAAGAATCGCTTGGGGCGATGGCAAGGTGCAGGTCGTGACAGGTAAACAGGAACCTGCTTCCGAGAAGTTGGCTTGGGTTGAGGCTGGTCATTCCTATCCTGAGAAGGGCGTGTACTACACCATTACCATCTGTTCGGAAGAGGAGGATGCCATTATCGGATTTGATGGCTGTGGCATGTACGAGGTGAAAACCTTTGATGTGATTCTCACGGAATGTCCTAACTTGCGTATCTTGGGCTATTCTGGGTATGGCGAGGAGAAACTCGACGTGAGCAAGAATCCTTTGCTGGAGTTCATCGACTTCCACGAGATAAGAAACGAGAAGTTGGATTTCTCTGCCAATCCTCTCTTGGAGGAGTTGCATATTGATGGAGCAAAAGACTTGGTTTCTTTGAATTTGAGCAAGAACGACAAGTTGCGTCGCTTGGACATCTTCATGTGTCACAATCTCCAGCATCTTGCCTTGAGCAATCAGTCACAGCTGAATGAGGTGGATTTCGCTCTCACTCATCTCCGTCCCAAGGACTTGGAGTATTTGGAGAAGACGTTGAAGCGAAACTCTCCTTACAAGGTACGGGGCGGAAGTTTCGGCGACGATAAGATAATAGAAGTTAGTAATGGTAAAATAGTAGGGGAAGATGAAGGAAAATTGGATTCAACTTATCGATAGAAGGGAGAAAGATCCGTTTGAAACGGAGGCTTTCGCTGCCCTGATGGAATATGTGGGCGAAGCATCGGATGAGGACAAACGCAGAGTTGTACAAGAAGTAGAGCGTCGCATCAAGATGATTGCTCGTTATGATGCGGACAAGAGTTTCCGCTTCCGTAAGTTTAGCGAGCAGGAGCGGGAGGTGCTTCATGCTCTTTGGAGTACTCGGGTACGTATTCTTAATGAGATGATGCTTCATCCTACAAATGATGAAATCGCACGACTGGGACATCAGAACGACAAACTCCGTGAGTTGTCGAAGGATGCCTTTGCGCAAGGTCGCAACCTATGGAAGTCTTTGTTGCACTCACCGAGCTTGATGGCAAACGAGGATTATTATGATGTGGAGGAGCACGTTGATTTCAGTTGGAATGATGAGGATTCCGTCCTCAAGATGGATAATGATGACTATTATGGCTCCGACTTCGAGTATATGCTCCATTTTCATTGCAATTTTAGGGATAGTGGGCGGTATTCGTATGGGGAACCTCTAGTGGCTGATGATGGGACCAACTGGAATTTGGATTATCTCGACAATCAGGCTTTCGACAAATTTTGTATCTGCCATCTCATGCACTCGTTACATAGTCATGAATATTATTCGTTGCCAGACATTCTCCGTATGAATGATTTCTATGTACATGTCTGGCTGCAGTATGAGCGAGAGGTGTATCAATGGAAAAAAGGAAATGTGTTTTTTATACATGAAGAAAATGGAAAAGGAATGGATGAAACTGATAGATGATGTAGAGAACGACCGTAGCTATAATACTGATCCTATCTTCAATTTTTTTGACTTTATAAGAGAAAAGTCTACGATAGAGGATAAGCGTGCCATCATACAAGATGTGGAACGTCGTATCAAGAAGGTGGTGAATCGTGAGGATAATAATCCAGATGGGTTCTTCCGTAACTTCAGTGATACGGAGCGGGATTTGCTGGACGATTTGCTCGGGCTTCGTGAGGTGACGCTCGACGAGATGATGCTTCATCCTACGGCTGCCGAGGTGGAACGATTGAGCAAGTTGAACGACAAACTCTACAAGCTCACATTAGAGTGTTTTGAGCAGTGCCGTAACCTTTGGCTTACGCTCTACCGTTCGCCATACAAGGTAAACAATAGGTTCTGCTATGACTTGGAAGGTACACTTCGATTCGAGTATGCCGATAATGACTCGGTTGTTCATCTGGAAAATGATGACTATTATGGTTCTGATTTCGACTATATGATTCACTTGACGGATGAATTGATCAGTACCAAGTATGGCAAGCATTGCAAGATGGATACCATGGTAAATGCTGCGCCTTCCATATTCTTTAGTACAGAGGAGGCATTGAATGAGTTGACAGATACATTGGACGATGGCACGTCGTGGGCGGAAGGCTATCTACACAACAAGGCTTATGACCATTTATGTATCTGTTATGCGATGCATGCCTTGCATACTCATGAGCCTTGGTGCCTGCCAGACATTCTCCGCATGGATGATTTCACTATCAATGTGAAATTGAATTATGAGCGCAGCGTGTCAGAGCAGCGAGATATTGTAAACGAGAATGACCCTCATTGGCCTGAGGGTGTGCCTTGTTTGGAAAGGTGAAAAATAATTTGTGATGCAATAAAAATAAAATTAGAGCGTCATATATAAAAATAGAAGATTATGAAATTAGCAGAAGCATTGAGCATCAGAGCCGACTTGCAGAAGAAAGTGGCTCAACTGAAAGAACGTATCAAGGAAAGCGCCAAGGTGCAGGAGGGCGATGAGCCTTGCGATAACGTAGAGGAACTGTACAAGGAACTGGATGACGTACTCGTCCAGTTGGAAGACTTGGTTTATCGCATCAACATCACCAACGTTCAGATAGTTCAGGACGGAGACTCCTTGACTCGATTGATAGCCAAGAGAGACGTCTTGTCGATGCGTGTCAAGGCATTGAAAGAGGTAGTGAACTACGTAGCTGCTAATGATACACGCTTTGGCAGAAACGAACTGAAATATGTTAGAACCATAGATATAAAAGCTCTTCGCAAGGAGGCTGATACCTATGCCAAGCAGTATCGGGAGCTCGACCTGAAAATTCAGAGTTTGAACTGGACTGTAGATTTGGTGGATTTGCAAGACATGCCCCGATAATGGAGCGAGGATTGAAATTCTCATTAAGTAGATTAAAACTTTCGGAGAAAAGATAGAGGCAGCAAGAGGCTGACATCAGGCAATAGGTCTGTGTTAGCATTATTAAAAATTCATGTGTTTCATGCAAAGAGACGAGTTTGTTCACAGTTCATTTCAAGCATCGGGCACGAGTGTATCGCGCATTGGTATATGACAAAAGTCAGAAACGCCAGCATTTAGCATTACCATTTTGTTGGCTATCTTTTCTCCTTTTCTTTTTAGGCATTTCTTGTAAATTTTCATTAGATATTTAGGAATAATGGACAATCGCGTAAAATTCTATAGTTGGCTGATAGGTCTCTTGGATCGTAAGCATCTTACCTTTGAGGAGATTGCTGATGAATGGAAGGAAGCCCGTGCTAATCAGGATAAATTGTTGAAGATAATATCATACTAAATGCTTTGATAATCAATATATTTGTATTATCTTTGCGTTCGAAACCGTTGTTTCTGAAACGTAGGTTTCGAAAATGAGGTAAAAATGAATGTTATATAAAACAGTTGAATTATGAGATTCTTTGGAAGAAAAGACGAGATTGCTGAATTACACAATATTCGCAATCTATCATTACATACAGCACGCTTCACCATCGTGACAGGCAGAAGACGTAGCGGAAAGACATCATTATTGCTTAAGGCATATGAGGATGTGGAAGACTTGTTGTACTTTTTTGTGGCCAGAAAGTCGGAGGAAGAACTGTGCAAGGATTTCGTCAACGAGATTAAGGAAAAGCTGCAAATACCTATTCTTGGAGACGTCTCGCGATTTGCTGATATATTCAAGTATCTTTTGCAGTTGTCGAAAACTCGCCCGCTGACTATAATAATCGATGAATTTCAAGACTTTAAAAGAGTGAATTCTTCTGTATTCTCTGACATGCAGAAGATATGGGACTTAAATAAGCAGGACGCTCATGTTAATCTGGTGGTGTGCGGCTCGATATATTCGCTTATGAATATAATCTTCAAAAACAACAAACAACCACTGTACGGACGACAGACAGGCGAGATAAAGGTGACACCTTTCCCTCCATCTGTGATCAAGGAGATTCTGTGTACATACAATTCTTCTTATACTAATGAGGATTTATTGGCTCTCTATTCTTATACAGGAGGTGTGGCAGAATATGTGGAAATGATGTTGGATGCTGGGGCTAATACTAAGGAACTGATGACCGAGAAATTCATTGGCAAGAACTCGTATTTCATATACGAAGGTAAAAATATGCTGATAGAAGAGTTTGGTAAAGACTATGACCGATATTTCGAGATATTGCAGCTGATAGCCTCTGGTTATACCACCCGTTCGGAAATAGAGGGAATCATGAAGGTAGAACTGTCTGGCTATCTCACAAAACTCGAGAACGACTATTGTCTGATTTCGCGCAATATGCCAATGTTTCAAAAGACAAACCGCAACATACACTATCAGATAGAAGACAACTTTCTGCGCATTTGGTTTAGGTATGTCTACAGATATAACTATATGTTGGAGGTTGGAGCCAATAAGAAACTGAAAATCATCATGGATAGAGACTACACAACATATACTGGCAAGGTGCTTGAGAGATACTTCAAGGAGAAAATGATAGAGAGTGAGCTATACACTAATATATCTTCGTGGTGGGACAGAAAGGGTGAAAACGAAATAGACATAATAGCTGCCGATGAAATTGAACAAACTGTTTGTTTCTATGAGGTTAAGCGTCAGGCTAAGGATGTTGTCATCGGTATCGTGAAAGAAAAAGCTGAACATTTCTTCCAGGTTACAGGAAAATTCAAGAAATACAACATAGAGTATAAGGGCTTGTCAATGGAAGATATGTAATGCATTTTGTGAGCTATCTTTTCTCTTTTTCTATTCTTCTTTCTGAAGAAGATTTATAAACAAAAAATGTAATATGGACAATCGTGTAAAATTCTATAGTTGGCTGATAGGCCTCTTGGATCGTAAGCATCTTACTTTTGAGGAGATTGCTGACGAATGGAAGGAGGCCCGTGCTAATCAGGATAATGGTGTGCTGGACAAGCGTACCTTCCATCGTTATCGTGATAATATACAGTCGCAGTTTGGCATAAGCGTGGAATGTAACAAGAGCGACGGCTATCGGTATTATCTGAAGCGTGACCCCGTGGATGACGATGATGTAACGGAGTGGATGCTTAGCTCCCTGCGGTTGGCTTCGCTAGGTGATATGCTGAAGTATCATAACAAGGTGATGCTTGATACACCGCCATACAACACAGAATATCTGGATGATATTCTTGCAGCGATAGATAAGCACTATCTGCTGAAGTTTAAGTATGTTTCGGGGTTCGGGGCAGAGAGCGATATCGTGCTGCAACCGGCTTTCGTGAGATATTATAAACAGCGGTGGTACGTTGTGGGAGTGAAAGTGAAGAGTGAAGAACGAAGAGTGAAGAATTCAAGTGCTGAGGTAGATGGAGAGGCTGATTTGAATGCTGAGGTTGATGGGAGGAAGCTCATTCGGGTTCTTCCTTTCGACCGTATCAGTTTTCTGAAAATGATTTGCGAGAAGCATCCGTTGTCGGCAAAGATGAAGAAGTTCCTGACTCCAGAGAATTATTATGAAGATTGCTTCGGCATATATCGGATGGAAGATGTACCAGTGGAGAAAATCCGCATCCGTGCCTTCTATCCTGAATACAACTACATCGAGGAGGTTCCGCTGCACGAAAGTCAGCATAAAGTAAAGGAGTCGAAGGATGGTATGTTTCGGGAATATACATTGACCGTTCGCCCAAGCCGTGATTCCCTTCAGGAACTGTTGTGGCATGGCAGAAATATCATCGTGCTGAAACCTGAGAGCTTGAGACTGGAGATGATTGGTATCTTGAAGGATATGACGAAGAGTTATGAGACGGGCGAATGCCTGAATGGGGAGGAATAGAAGAATCCTCAGATTGGGAATACACAGTGTGCTCAATCTGAGGATTTATCTTATATGATGATCTCCTGATTTCGTCACTTTTATTATTCATTGTAGACTTGTTCCATCGTTTTTGTCCTGCTCGGTGGTAATCGTAAAGTCATTTCTCTGCTTACTGCGGCAAACTGTGGGCAGAATAAAAAATAAACAGTTTTCTAATAATCTTCTAATCTGCTTGTAAAATAATTCTTACCTCATCCGTTTCAAAGAAATCGCTGCGTTTTATAATTTTTAAATCTCCCGTTCCAACGTATTCCCCACGATCTATTTCTGTGTGTTTGTAATTTGGTGGCATACCGAACTTCTTTACTTCATTTAGTGCTGTAACATCTTCTTCCTGTAAGAAGTCGTAAAAATGTACGAGGCATTTTATCCTGTACTCCTCATATTCTGACAGTACAAAATTTCTTCTCCCTTCACATTCTACAACGCGGTTGTCGCCTAAGATATATTTCGTGCTGTCTATTTTTATGTACATTGGAGGATTAATGCCATGTTTTGCAGTAGCCACGGCTTTCTGTTTGTTGTTAAGGGTGTTGACAATGAAAGAATAGTCAGAGGGTGAGATGTTGTGCACATAACATTGCATTTTCATTGAATCCACCTTGTTCAGATAATAGTCATAGCCTATTTCGCAGGTACTGTATTCCCAAATGCCAGGCCCAAAAACAACGTTTATGGTTTTCTTTGGTTTGGCTGGTTGGCAGCTGCATACTGCAACAACTGCAATAAAAGCTAAAAAAGCAATAAAATTTTTCATATTATTTTACTATTTTCTGTATGATAATGAAAACATGTCTACCATGTCTGTGTTTCGCCTATTTTCTTGTCAACATCTATTAGGATGGTATAGGGAGTGTAAAACCAAGTGTTGTCAAGTTCTAAAGACAAGTCAAAATTCCATATATCAATGATGTCAATACCATGAATGAGTGGCATCAAGCTTATGGTCGATATTTATTCTAACTTTATTTGAACTATAAAAAGCATTGTTGTTAAAGGTCCTTTCTACGCATTTCTCAACAAATTTTCTTCTAAGTATAACAATCCTGTTAGACATTATCGTCGGAATTCTTCTTCTTGATGTTAGGATATAGACGAATGTCGATTTATACGGCAATCGTTTTATAAGTGTCATGCCAGGAATAGACAAACAATTGTTTTGGTACAGAACAAAGTCGTCTTCAAAGAAAGAGAACAGACTGGCATCTTCCCATATCTTTGAAAAGTAATTGTACACTTTTCTTTTGTCTGATATCTTGTTTACAGGAAAAGGAGATATCCATGTCAGCAAATCTTCTTTTGTATTGTTATAAACAATGTATTTCCTTACATAGACAATTCCTTTCCTGTCTTTATAGCAATAGGATGATTGTGTCACCTTTTGTGGATATGACACTACATGAAAAAGTAATGCCATGAATATTAAAATAAACCTTCTCATTTTTTACTCATGTTACGGATTGTTTCTTTTTTGGAATCTTTAATCATCTTCTTTAAGATATTTCCCATTTGTCGTGATATTTGTTTTTCTTATTTTGCAGTCGTCTTCTTACATTTTTCATTGTCGACTTGTTCCATCGTTTTTGTCCTGCCCTGTAATCGTAAGAAGGATAAAAGTATAAACAACTTTATCATAATCTTCTAATTTTCTTGCAAGATGATTTTTATTTCTAGTGATTTCAAAATGCCTGGTGAATTCAAAAATTTAATAAAATCAATCTCCTTATATTTGTAATTTGGTGGCATGCCGAACTTCTTTATTTCATTTAGTGCTGTAACATCATCTTCCTGTATGAAGTCGTAAAAATGTACGAGGCATTTTATCCTGTACTCCTCATATTCTGACAGTACAAAATTTCTTCTCCCTTCACATTCTACAACGCGGTTGTCGCCTAAGATATATTTCGTGCTGTCTATTTTTATGTACATTGGAGGATTAATGCCATGTTTTGCAGTAGCCACGGCTTTCTGTTTGTTGTTAAGGGTGTTGACAATGAAAGAATAGTCAGAGGGTGAGATGTTGTGCACATAACATTGCATTTTCATTGAATCCACCTTGTTCAGATAATAGTCATAGTCTATTACGCAGGTACTGTATTCACAAATGCCAGGCATAAAAACAACGTTTATAGTTTTCTTTGGTTTGGCAGATTGGCAGCTGCATACTGTAAAAACTGCAATAATGGCTAAAAAAGTTATAATGTTTCTCATATTATTAATATTACTCTTTATTTTCACGTTAACTGTTTAAATAATCGAATAGCCACAACCCTTTTTTGTACCCTACATACAAACAAAATAAAATGGTGATAAAATGGAAAAGTTCTTCTTCAATGCAACAATTGCGTCCGTTATATAAACTTAAATAGTATTCGGAAAGAAACCCAAAAACACTTATTAAGCAAGCTGCGAAAAATAGCAAATTGGGGAGAAACGCCCATCTTTGTGGTGAAATGCAGCTTTCCTCTGTTTCCGTTTCATGGAAAAAGTTTTTTATTTGTTTATACATAAAAAAGCATAATCTATAAATAACATAGAAAAAGCACAGTAAACCTGTAAGATGAGAGCAAATCAATAAATACATATTCCATGTGTTGGCAAAATGATGCATGCTGCCGATAGACAATAAACCCTCCATAGTAATATAAAAGGCTAATAGTAGACAGAATGCCATGAAGCCAATACAAAACACATATGTGAGTGCTAAATATATATATGCCATTTTTTGCTTATTTTAATCTATTTGTTAACTAATATGCATAACGTATAATGGTTAAAATTTTCATTGTTTTTAGCGTGCTTTATATATCGTACAAATTTAGATAAAATCTACGAGATGTCAATTTTTTTATCCTGTTTTTTTTTAACATCTACTTGTTTTTTTCGCTTTTTTGTAATCGTTTTTTAGGATAGGTTTTAGGCATTTGTAGAGACAGCGTTTGCCTGGTAAGGCTGCATGTGAACAAAGCTCGTTTCTGGCTTGTTGTGAAAAAGAAAAAGGTGTATCCGTGTTGCCGGATACACCTTTTTAATATATAAGGCTCGTATGTAGCCTTACTTCAAGTTCTTCATGATGTCGAGCAGATGATCCCACACCATCTGAACGGTGGGGATGAGCAGACGCTCGTCGGGGGTGTGGACACCACGAAGGGTGGGGCCGAACGACACCATGTCGAGGTTAGGATAACGCTCTGAGAACAGACCACACTCAAGACCAGCGTGGATGCCCTTGACGATGGGCTCCTTGCCAAACAGCTTCTTGTATGACTCTACAGCCACCTTGGTGAGCTTGCTGTCGGGGTTCATCTTCCATGCGGGGTAGCCGTCGCTAATGGTGATGTCGGCACCGGCGAGTTCAAACACAGCCTTCACGGTGTTGGCCTCGTTGTCGAGGTTGCTCATGACGCTTGAACGGTGTGAGGCAACAACGGTAATCTCGTTGTCGGTGGTGATGATGCTTGCCACGTTGCTTGAGGTCTCGACAAGCCATGAGATGGCTTCGTCCTGACACATGGCGAACACGCCGTTGTCGATGCCCTGGATGGCGAGGATGAAGCGGCGGCTCACGTCCTTGGGCAGCACGGGTGTTGCCTCTGTGCTCTCAAGATGAAACTCCATGGTGGTGTCGGTAACGTGGAACTCGTCTTCTACAGCGGCGGTAAAGATGTTCCAGTCGGCACGAACGGTCTCCTTGTCGGCTGCCGGCACGGCAAACACTACCTTGCCGTCGCGAGGAATGGCGTTGTGCATCTTGCCAGAGTTGAACGAGGCGAGACGCAGATCCGTCTTCTCCTGCTCCTTGTAGAGGAAGCGGTCGAGAATTTTGATGGCGTTGGCGCGCTTCTTGTCGATGTCGTCGCCAGAGTGGCCACCGTTAAGGCCCTTGATAGATATCTCCATGAAGAACATGCCCTCGGGAGCTACCTCACGGTTGAAATGGAAACGGGCAGTTGTGGTCTTGCCACCGGCACATGACACGAAGATCTGGCCTTCGTCCTCAGAGTCGAGGTTGATGAGCATGTCGCCCTTCATGAAGCCTGCCTTCATGCCCATGGCTCCTGTGAGGCTTGTCTCTTCGTCGCGTGTGAACACACACTCTATGGGGCCGTGCTCTATGTCGTCGCTGTCGAGGATGGCAAGCTCTATGGCGCAGCCTATGCCGTCGTCGGCACCGAGGGTTGTGCCCTTGGCTGTGAGCCATTCGCCGTCGATGTAGGTCTGGATGGAATCTTTCGTGAAGTCGATATCAACATCGACGAGCTTGTCGCACACCATGTCCATGTGGCTCTGAAGGATGAGGGTGGGGCAGCCTTCCTTACCCTTGGTTGCGGGCTTGCGTATGATGACGTTTCCTGTCTCGTCGACCTCTGTCTCTAAGCCGTGGCTCTTGCCAAACTCTTTGAGATATTCAATCATTTTCTCCTCGTGCTTTGATGGACGGGGAATGGCGTTGATCTTTGCAAACTGCTCGAACACGCGGGCAGGCTTTAATTGATTTTTCTCCATTGCTTTTGTTTTTATATATTGTGAATAATGTTTATTCAGTTAAAATAGCAGAAATTATTTTGTGCTATGATTGATTTACATTACCTTTGCATGTGTTATCAATACAAAGTTACGGTTTTTCTCGCATAATGAGCAAAGGAAAACGTGTAATTTTTGTGAAGAGACGCTTTAAAACTTATCTAAAGATAGATTGGCATGATAAAAACATTACTTCTCACCCTGCTCATTGTAGCTGTTGCAATGGTGCTGTTTTGCGTGAAACTGCTGTTCAAGAAGAACGGCCGGTTCTCGTCGCAGCATGTACACGACAACCCCGCGTTAAGAAAAATGGGCATCCATTGTGTTATGGACCAAGACCGCGAGGCAAGGGATCGTAATGGGGCTTATTAGAAAAATAAACAAAAAACAAGATAAACAAATGAACAAGAAACAGATTTTGGGCGCATTTGCCATGGCTGCTTTTGCACTCACGTTGATGACCTCATGTGACAAGTCGAAATCGCAGGCTGACGACCAGGCTGCTGACGCAAAGGTAGCTCCCACAGAGACAAAGATTGCGTTTGTGGAGGTTGACAGCATCATGACGCAGTATCAGTTCTGCAAGGAGTATTCGCTCGTGCTGCAGAAAAAGGGTCAGAACATCCAGAACACGCTCGCACAGAAACAGCAGCAGCTTGAGGCAGCTGCCGCCAACTTCCAGCAGAAGCTTCAGCAGAACGCTTACACCCGTGAGCAGGCTCAGGGCATCCAGGCTCAGTTGCAGCGTCAGAACGCCGACCTTCAAGCTCTTAACCAGCGCTTGAGCGGCGAGTTCCAGAGCGAGACAGAGAAATATAACAATGCTTTGCGCGACAGCATCAGCCACTTCCTCAAGTCTTATAACAAGGACAAGAAGTTTAGCCTTATCCTCAGCAAGGCTGGCGACAACATTCTGTATGCTGACAAGGCTCACGACATCACCAACGATGTTATTGCTGGTCTGAACAAAGCTTACAAGTCGGCTCCCGAGCTTAAGACTGCCGGTAAGGATACCAAGAAGAAAAAATAATGATGTCGTTGCTTGTCACAGCACGACTTGAAACATAAGGATAATGGGTAACGTCTTTACATCTTTGTAGCGCGTTACCCATTATTCTTTTTTTGCAGGGGCAGACCTGTGAAAGCTTTACTGTTAAGAACGGCTGCTCCTTTGTCTTTTAGAAAGATTGCTTATGACAAGAAAAGAAAGATATGAGTATGTGCTCAACTTTTTTCGTGAGCACACGGGAAACGTGAGCACCGAGCTACAGTTTGGAAGCGTGTTTCAGTTGCTTGTGGCTGTGGTGCTCAGCGCTCAATGTACCGACAAACGTGTGAACCAGATAACGCCAGAGCTGTTTCGGCGTTTTCCTGATGCCAAGACGTTGGCTGCCGCCGATGTGGCAGAGGTGTATGAGTGTGTGAAGAGCGTGTCGTATCCCAACGCCAAGGCGGCGCACATCGTGGCGATGGCGCGTGAGCTTATTGAGCGGTTCGGGGGTGAGGTGCCGGCGTGCTTCGACAGTTTGGTGTCGCTGCCAGGAGTGGGCCGCAAGACGGCTAACGTTATAATGGCTGTTGCTTTTGGCGAGGCTAAGATGCCTGTAGACACTCATGTGTTTAGGGTCAGCCATAGGCTTGGACTCGTTTCAAAGACCGACAACACGCCGCTTAAGGTGGAGCGCAAGCTTGTGAAATATATTCCGGAACAAGATGTGGCGCATGCTCACCATTGGCTGTTGCTGCATGGACGTTATGTGTGTACGAGCCGTGCACCCCATTGTGCAAAATGTGACCTTGCCGACATCTGCCCCAAGATTATGGAGGGGAGCAAGCTTAACGCTTAACGGCTTTTGCCTTGACGCAAAGGCTTTAAGCTTAATGTTTTTTTTGCTTAATGCTTCACGGCTTTTGTTTTGACGCACAGGCTTTTTGCTCTGCGCTTAAACCCAATAAATCATAAAAAAGGAAGAAAGAGAAAGAAAGATATGAAGGTTAACGGCCATATACAGCTTTATCCTTTCATGCGCATCGTGGTGGCGCTCATTATAGGCATCGTTGCCGGCGATGCCTATAACAGCGTTGAGGCTGTGGTGACTTATGGTGTGGCTTCGTTGCTGCTGGCTGTGGCGTGCATGTTCTTATGGGAGAAGCCTGTGTGGCAGACCTGTTTGCTCTTTCTTGCCGTTGCGTCTGTCGGCGCGTGGCACACCTCTCTCTTCGCCAAACGGCAGACGGTCGCGTTTGCGGAAAAGGCCGAACAATGGAAAGCCGTGGTGGTGTCGAGACCTGTGGTGAAAGAACGGTCCGTGAGCATGGATGTGGTCATTGTTGATGGGCGCATGGCTGAGCGGAAGGTCAGAGTGTCGCTTCAGAGAGGCGCGTCTTCAGACGGTTTTTGTGCAGACAGCCTAAGGCTTGGCGACGGGTTGGCTATGTGGACCCTGCTGAAGCCCATTGAGCCGTTCGGCAAACAGAAAGAGGCTTACTGTTTCAACTATGTGAGATGGATGCGTGCCCACGGTTTTATGGCCCGTGCCTTTGTGCGCGATGGCTGTTGGGCTCCCATGGCGGTTGGCAAGGACGGTATGACGTTCATGCAACGGCTTAGGCTAAACGCGTTGCTCGTTAGGGAGCGGCTGATTGGGGTTCTCGAAAGGTGCGGCATGGATGATGGCGCACGGCGGGTGGTGACGGCCATGACGCTTGGCGACAAGACGGAGCTTGGCAACGACGTGAAGGACGACTATTCGGTATCGGGAGCTTCACATCTGTTGGCGCTCTCTGGCCTTCATCTCGGCGTTATCTATCTTGTGCTGTCGTTTCTGCTTGTCCGTTATCCGTGGAAGAGCGTGTTCGGACAGGCTGTGGCGGTGGCTGCCATCTGGTTTTATGTGTTGCTGGTAGGAATGCCTTCGAGCGTGGTAAGGGCTGCTGTGGTCATAACGATCTACACCACGGTCCTCATTATGGGGCGTAGCCGTTTGCCTTACAACGCGTTGGCGTTCACGGCTACCTGCATGTTGCTCATCAACCCGTGGTGTCTGTGGGACGTGGGCTTTCAGATGTCGTTTGTGGCTGTTCTGTCAATCCTTATAATCTTCCGTCCTGTCTATAAGATTGTTCCTGCAAAATGGCTCGAGCAACATGGCGTTGTCGACAGGGTGTGGTCGCTCACGGTGTTGTCGTTTGCGGCACAGGTGGGTGTGGCGCCGCTTGTGCTGTTCTATTTTGGACGCTTCTCCTGCTATTTTCTCCTTGCCAACTATGTGGCTGTTCCTCTTGCCACCCTCGTCATTTATCTTACGCTGGCTCTTTTGCTCACCTCTTTCCTGCCGTTTGTTCCAGGCTTGTTGGGAACCGTTGTGTCGTGGCTTGCTTCGCTCATGAACAAGGCGTTGGCTTTAATAGCCTCATGGCCAGGGGCGAGTATAGACAATGTTCACATAGGGTTGGTGCAACTCGTGCTTATATATTTGTTCTTGGGTTGCATGTATGTGGCTGTCGGCAAGCTTTGGAAAGTTTATGTGTTCGTGAATTATCGCTTAGGACCGAAGCGATAAAAACGGTTCTTTCCGTCTGCTTGCTCTTCTGCCGTTCCTTAAGGTTGTTCTTCTGCCATTCCGTCTGTTATCTCTTCAGCCATTCCTTAAGCTTGTCCTTCTTGTTTTTCTTCAGCCTTTCCCACGGTTCCCTCTTCAGCCTTTCCTTCGGTTCCCTCTTCAGCTTGTTCCTCTGTAGCTCCAACCATGAAATAGTGTTCAAGCTCTTTGTCGGCACATCCGTTGCTGTTGGCAAGGTCCTTCACGATCACACCATGCTCAAGCAGCACGATGCGTGACGACACGTCAACCGTGTGCTGGAGGTTGTGGCTGGAAAGCAGCACGGTGGCTCCTGTTGTCTGGTTATAATGGGTTAGCATCTGTTTGAGGATGTTCTGGCTGCTGGGGTCAAGGAAGTTGAACGGCTCGTCGAGGATGAGAAGCTGAGGGTGGTTGAGCATGGCTGCCACGATGCCTATCTTTTGCTTGTTTCCTGCCGAATAGTCGCGTATGAGCTTCTTCTTGCCCATAATCTCGCCGCCCATGAAACGCTCCATCTCGTCAAGACGCTGGCGCATGGTGTCGTTGTCGATGCCGCACACCTTGGCTATGAACTCGAAATATTCTTCGGGCAAGAGAAAGTCGATAAGAAAACTGTCGTCAATATAGGCACCTGTGTATTGCTTCCAATCTTCCATCTTGGCTGGGTTTACGGTTATGGTATCTGCCGCGTCGCCCGTTCTTTGCGTCTGCTCGTTGGCGTTGGTGCAAAAAGTGAGCTCCACATATCCGTTGTCTGCCTTCAACAGGTCGAGCATGAGACGGAACATGGTTGTTTTGCCTGCGCCGTTGTTGCCAACAAGACCTATGATCTCTCCATCGTTAACATGCAGGCTGTCTATGTTTACAGCCATGTTGTCGTTGAACGCTTTCTTCAGTTGGCTTATTGTTATCTGCATTTTTTGTTCCCTTTCGTTTATTGTGTTTTAAAACAATCGTTTTTTTAGCAATCGTTTGTTGTCTTTAAAAGCAATCGTTTGTTATCGTTAAAAACAAATTACATGTACATTCTTATAAACTCATCTTATATACGTTTGTCTCTTTTGCCGCAAAGCCAATGCTTCTATAAAGGGCGTTGGCTGCTATGCGCGATGGACGAGAGGTGAGCATCAGCTGGCAAGGGCCGTTGTCTTCAGCAAACTGGATGACGTGGTTTATCAGGAGTTTGCCGAAAGAGTGGCCGCGCCAACTGCTGTCTACAACGAGGTCTTCGGCCCATGCCTTGCGTCCCGTTGGGGTGGTGTAGAAGGCGAGGGTTATCATACCGGCTGTCTGGCCGTTGACAGCGAGGATGAAGAGATGGCTGTCCTTGCTTGAGGCTATGGCTTTCAGGTCGTCAAGACCGAAAGGGTGGGGCGTGGTGCTAAGCTGCGGCAGCAAGGCGGCAATGGCGTTGGCAAGCTCTGGCGTGGCCTCTGTTGCCTCGTAGATGTTTATGTCTGTGCGCATGTCGTTATTTTAAAACTAATGTCGTTATTTTAATTTTATCGTTTATATGTTGCGAAAGTAATGATTTTTGTCCATATTGGCAAATAATGTTTTGGATATGTCAAGAAATTGTAATCAGAAAACAGAAAATCGTTTTATCATTTTGTCGGTTGTATATTTTTTTTTAATTTCGCGCATAAATTTTCAAATTTCAATTTTTAGGTATAACATATAGCAATTCTTATGGGAGGCATTTTCGGAACCATTTCCAAAAAAAGCTGTGTTGCAGATCTGTTCTACGGAACCGACTACAACTCGCATCTCGGTACACGTCGTGGCGGCATGGCGATGTATAGTAAAGAAAAGGGTTTTGTGCGCTCTATCCACAACTTGGAGAGTTCGTATTTCAGAACAAAGTTTGAACCCACGCTTGACCGCTTCGAAGGAAGCACGGCGGGTATAGGTGTTATTAGTGACACGGACGCGCAGCCGCTCATAATAAATTCGCACCTCGGACGCTTTGCCATCTGCACGGTGGCAAAGATTGCCAACATCAATGAGCTTACTGACGAGTTGCTCTCGAAGAACATGCATTTTGCAGAACTGTCGCAGAGCTCAACGAACCAGACGGAGCTTGTGGCTCTGCTGCTCATACAGGGCAAGACCTTCAAGGAGGGCATAGAGAACGTCTATCATCACATAAAGGGCTCTTGCACGATGCTCATCTTGACAGACAATTCCATTATCTGTGCCCGCGACTCTTGGGGACGCACACCTATAATAATAGGCAAGAAAGACGGAGCTTATGCTGTGTCGAGCGAGTCGACATCGTTCCCTAACCTCGATTTTGAGGAATGTTATAATGTGGGACCTGGCGAGATCGTTAGCCTGACGGCTGACGGCATGACGCAGATGCGTGAGCCAAACAAGAAGATGCAGATCTGCTCGTTCCTGTGGGTCTATTATGGTTTTCCGACCTCTACCTACGAAGGCAAGAACGTGGAGGATGCCCGATTCGCCAATGGTTACAATCTGGCAAAGACAGACGATGTGGAGGTCGACTGTTGTAGCGGCATTCCTGACTCGGGCACAGGCATGGCCATGGGTTATGCTGCGGGCAAGGGTGTGCCTTATCAGCGCTGCATAGCCAAGTACACTCCCACATGGCCGCGCTCGTTCACACCTTCTAACCAGTCAATGCGCTCGTTGGTTGCAAAGATGAAGCTCATCCCCAACAAAGCCATGCTTAAGGGCAAGCGCGTGCTGTTCTGCGACGATTCTATTGTGCGTGGCACACAGCTTCGCGACAACGTTAAGGTTCTGTTTGACAAGGCCGGCCTGAAAGAGTGTCACATGCGCATAGCCTGTCCGCCTCTTGTCTATGGCTGTCCGTTCATCAACTTTACCTCGTCAAAGAGCGACATGGAGCTGATAACACGCCGAATAATTGAAAAGTTTGAGGGTGACGCAAACAAGAATCTTGAGAAATATGCCACTACCGACTCGCCTGAGTATAAGCGCATGGTGGAGGCCATCCGTCAGGATCTTGGTCTCACAACGCTCAAGTTTAACACCATAGAGCAGCTCATCGAGGCCATTGGCTTGCCAAAATGTAAGGTCTGCACCCATTGTTTCGATGGCAGCAGCGCTTACACACTCAAAGAGAATGCTGACGAGTAAAAAAGAACACCATACCCTCACACGTTTAGTGGGTGAGGCTTGCATAACGGAAAAGGAGAAGACTTTTGTTTAGACGAGGTCTTCTCCTTTTGTATCTATATTTCTCTGTCATTTCTATAACGACCATTGGTTTTCATATCTCAGAATAAACAAGTTCTCCGTCAATTCGTTCCGATTTCATTACGAACAGTCGGTCTACCGTTATAGATGTTTCGGGAACGTCAATGTCTGTAACGATGGTTGACGGTTGCCTGACAAGAGATATGTGAGGATAGAAAGTTATGGCGCTGAAACCGACATCGTTGGCTGCGAGACGTTCGCGTAGCTTGTTGGCAACGGTCGTGACGGGCTCTTTCTCCTTTATCCCGCACCAGATGACGCCTGTTTTCGTGGGAAACGTTCCAAGCTCGCCCAAGGTCATTGTGAAAGGCTTAAAGGTCACTTCACTCACAGCTTTATAAATGTTTTGAAGATCATATTTCTCGCCTATGAAGGCAAGGGTCAGGTGAAGGTTGTTATAAGGGCAATAGTTGCCCCTGACGCCTTTTGTTCTTAAGGCGTTCTGAATGTTGACAAACGTGTTCTTGACATCATCGTTAAAACGTATTGCAATAAAAATGCGTGCCATGTCGTGTTATGGTTTTTGTTCTTTTTTTAACTTCGGTTCTTTACAGAAAGAAAATGTTTGGCTGATGCAGAAGAATGAATAAATATACAGGAAACAGAGTTCCGGTGCATAAATATCCAAAACTGCGGTCGTAAGCGTTTATAGGCGTTTATCTTTCTGTTTTCAAAAATATCACGGGTTTTACTTATTGTTTTTGTTAACAATACTTAAAAGAGGGGCGGTTTTGTCAAAGGGCCTCTTTGAGGCTGTCAAAGGGCCTTTATGAGCTCCTCAAAGAGCCTCTTTGAGGACGTCAAAGAGGCACTTTCAAATCGTAAGTTGGGCACTTTGAGAATAGCACCCAAAAAGAGGCTGAAAATGAATAAATATGCAAAAACATTTTCCATGAAATAATGGCGCTTTTTGTTACTTTATTTCTTTTCTTCTCCTTGTTTAGACATTCTTTTACCTCCCATTCTCATCTTTCTTTCACCCTCTTTCACCTCTTTACGTTTTCTCCATCTTCATCTCCATCTTCATCTTCATCTTCATCTTCATCTCTTTCTCCATCTCTTTCTCCATCTCTTTCTCCATCTCTTTCTCCATCTCTTTCTTCATCTCTTTCTCCATCTCCATCTTCATCTTCATCTTCATCTCTTTCTCCTTCTTCTTCTTCTTCTTTATTTCATCCCTTGCTCATGTTCAATTTCATCCTTTGTTCATGCGTTCAGCAAGTGCTTCGGCAAGGTCTTGAGACGTTTGCAATCCGAGTTTTTTGCGTATGTTGGCACGTTGTGTGCTGATGTTCGATTCTGATTTGTTGAGAATGTTGCAAATCTCGCCTTGCTTCTTTCCTTGAAGGATGAGGCGGCAGATGTTGAGTTCTGATGGCGTGAAGTCGGGGAATACGCTTGCGATGTCATGCTTCTCAAGCTCTTGTTGCTTAAGAAACTCGGTCACGTTGTCAATGACATTTTTTTGAGATGTGGCTCCCATGAGGCTGAGCAGATGAGTGGTCTTTGCCAAATCGTGCTTCTCAAGGGCGAGGGCAATATATGCCTTTACCTGCTTCTTGTTCAGACGAAGCACCTGAAGCAGCTCGGTCTCGTCGCGTTGAAGCGTTTTGTTGGCTTGCACAAGATATTCGGCATTCTTGGCTATTATTATGCCTATGGCACTAATGAACAGCATGATGAGGAGGAGAATGAGGAAATAGTCGTGCAAAATTCTGTTGCCTGTAGCTGTTAGGCACACGATATATGTGCAAAGGGCTATGGTTGTGGTGAGCCTGCTGGTGAGAATGAGGTATGTTGCCAAAGAGAAGATGGTGTTGGCGGACAGGATAAGCATGTTGATGAGAATCATCGTCACGTCGTCTTTAATGTCGGGCGACAATGCTCCGAAAACGGTTTCAACAGCCAGGCAAAGCTGCAAAGACAACGTCATGCAACCAATGGTTTTCACTATGCTCAGCCGCCGGGTGATGTATGCCACGGACAGAACGACAATTTCTGCCAGCATGATGCTGTTCATCGTGGTGTAAAACGGATGGAACGTGCCAGACAATCCTGTAATGTTGGTTAACAGTCCGCACGACAGGAACAGAGCGTAAAACACAAAAAGCACCTGCCGCTGCTGGTCAAGATAGTTGTCCTCGCGGTCAAGAAAGCGTTTTGTGACCTTCTTTATTGCTGTAAGAGCTTCTTTCGGCGAAGCTGCTTTGTTGGTCTTTTCTGGTTTTTTATTCATAGTAGGCGTATGGTCTTTTTGCAAAATTAAGTGTTTTATTCCTATTTTGACGTATTTTGAGCTGCTTTTTTTGCTGTTTTCCTACAACTTGACGTATTTTGAGGTACGTTTTAATTGTGCGATTGGTTTAAAAACACTAAATTTGCAAAAAGAAAATAGGAAACTAAACTATAATAAATGTTGACCCAAAGGTGTGTCGACAATAAAAAGGTATTATTGGTCTTAACAAAAAAGGAGCCTTCGCCACATATAAAAGTGGCGAGGCTATGAAAAAAAACATTCGAACAAATGACAGGCGTAAGCCTCTCCTGCCAACACAAAAAATGATAAGATAGAACCATTCTAACCGTTTTGCGGTCACCGGGGATTAAGCCTTCTAACAGACAAGGCTTTTCCTCTGTGAGATGGGACAAGGGCTTTCCAAAGGTTTTCAGAAATGAGTTTTTCTTCTGACAACAGTAACAGCGAAGCTATGTTTGTTTAATAATTTTATAGGCTTGTGAAAGTCATCTTTTCAAGAGTGATACAATGCCCCTCTCAATGTTGTTTTTGCTTCTGGTTGAGGGGGAGAAATAATTTTCTATAGATACCAGCTGTGAAGCTAAAAGAAAGTAAAAAAATAAGAAAATAGAAAAAGGCAAAAAAAGAAACAAAAGAAATCTTCTATGAAAGAAAAAGCCCGGATGAAGAGTGATTCTCCATCCGGGCTTGCTTCTTATTGTAGTTCTGTTATGTTTTGTTCTTTACACAAGTCCGCGACCGTGGCAGTTCTTAAACTTCTTGCCGCTGCCACAAGGACATGGGTCGTTGCGGCCAGGCAGCTTGTCGGCAACATAAGGCTGCTGTGGCTGCTTCTCGCGTGTGTCCTGATTGGCGGCAGCACGCTGTGCTTCATCCTCAAGGCTGTCCTTGCGTTCCTCATAACGCTTCTTTGGAGTCTGCTCCTCAGCAGGGGCTTCATGTACCTCTTGCTGCTGAATTTCAGGAATCTGTCCGCGTGTGAGTATAGACGAGATGCGGTTGTTCATGTCGTTCACCATCGAGTCGAACAGCTGTGCGCTCTCAAGCTTGAAGATGAGCAACGGATCCTTCTGCTCGTATGATGCGTTCTGCACGCTGTGGCGCAGCTCGTCGAGCTGGCGGAGGTTCTCCTTCCAGCAGTCGTCGATGATGTGGAGCATCACGGTACGCTCAAACTGCTTTACAACGTCCTTGCCCTCTGTGCGGTAAGCCTCCTTGAGGTTGCAAGGAATCTGGTAAACGCGCTTGCCGTCTGTGATGGGCACCATGATACGTTCGAACATGTTGCCTTGCTTCTCCTCAACGTCCTTGATGACGGGCCAAGCCACACCCTGTATGCGGTCTGTCTTGCGCTTGAATGTGGCCATTGCCTCCTGGAAGCAACGCTCTTCAAGGTCTGCATGCTTGGTGTTCTCAAAGTCTTCCTCTGTGAACGGACATTCCATGGCAAGAACCTTGAGGAACATCTCGCGGCAACCGGCATAGTCGTTCTTCTCGATGATGTTGACCACGCGGTCCCAGATGATGTTGGTGATGTCCATGCCGATGCGCTCGCCCATGAGAGCGTGACGACGCTTCTCGTAGATAACGGTACGCTGCTTGTTCATCACGTCGTCATATTCGAGCAGGTGCTTACGGATACCGAAGTTGTTCTCCTCAACCTTCTTCTGTGCGCGCTCGATGCTCTTCGAAATCATGGGGCTCTCGATACGCTCGCCATCCTTGAAGCCGAGCTTGTCCATAACTCGTGCTATGCGCTCGCTTGCGAACAGACGCATGAGCTTGTCCTCAAGAGACACATAGAACACAGAGCTACCGGGGTCACCCTGACGTCCTGCACGACCACGGAGCTGACGGTCTACGCGGCGGCTCTCATGACGCTCTGTGCCGATGATGGCAAGACCGCCTGCTGCTTTAACCTCGGGGCTGAGCTTGATATCGGTACCACGACCGGCCATGTTGGTGGCAATGGTCACAGCTCCGAGCATGCGCTCTTCAACGTGTTTGTTGCCATCCTCGTCGGTGATGGTCACGCGGCCCATGGCGCTACGGCCTGCTTCGGCCACGATCTCAGCCTCTTTCTGGTGATATTTGGCGTTCAACACCTGGTGAGGGATGTTGCGGAGCTTGAGCATGCGTGAGAGCAACTCTGAAATTTCTACTGATGTGGTGCCCACGAGCACGGGGCGGCCACTATTGCGCATGGCCTCAATCTCTTCGATGACGGCAGCATATTTCTCGCGGGCTGTCTTGTATACGCGGTCGTCCATGTCGACACGCAAGATGGGCTTGTTGGTAGGAATCTCTACAACATCAAGCTTGTAGATGTCCCAGAACTCGCCTGCCTCGGTAGAAGCGGTACCGGTCATACCAGAGAGCTTGTGGTACATACGGAAATAGTTCTGCAAGGTGATTGTTGCGAACGTCTGTGTTGCAGCCTCCACCTTAACATGCTCCTTTGCCTCTACTGCCTGGTGCAGACCATCGCTCCAGCGGCGGCCTTCCATGATACGGCCAGTCTGCTCGTCCACGATCTTGACCTCGCCGTCCATGACAACATACTCGTCGTCCTTGTTGAACATGGTGTAAGCCTTGAGCAGCTGCTGCAAGGTGTGCACACGGTCGCTCTGAACGGCATAGTGGTTGAGCATGTCGTCTTTCTTGTCAATCTTCTCTTGCTCGCTCAGCGTTGTAACGGTTTCAAGCTCCGACAGCTCTGTGGCGATGTCGGGCAGCACGAACAGATCCTTGTCGTTAACCTGGTTTGACAACCACTCGGTTCCCTTGTCTGTGAGGTCGCAGCTGTTCTGCTTCTCGTCCACAACAAAGTAGAGAGGCTCCACACACTCGGGCATACGGCGGTTGTTGTTCTCCATATAATATTCCTCTGTCTTGAGCATTCCGGCCTTTATGCCGTCCTCAGAGAGGAACTTGATGAGGGGCTTGTTCTTTGGAAGAGCCTTGTGTGAGCGGTAGAGAGCGAGGAATCCTTCGTCAACGAGCTTGCTGTCGTTCTTCTCGGTACCTTCGCTGATCTTCTGTTTTGCTTCTGCCAGATATTGTGAGGCGAGCTTGCGCTGAACCTCAACAAGACGCTCTACGAGCGGCTGATACTGCTCAAACATCTGGTCGTCGCCCTTCTCAACAGGACCAGAGATGATAAGAGGTGTACGGGCATCGTCAATAAGCACCGAGTCGACCTCATCGACAATGGCATAATTGTGTGCACGCTGCACGAGGTCGGCAGGCGAGTGTGCCATGTTGTCACGAAGGTAGTCGAAGCCAAACTCGTTGTTTGTACCGAAAGTGATGTCGGCCATGTAGGCTCGGCGACGCTCGGGCGAGTTGGGACGATGCTTGTCAATGCAATCGACAGATAGGCCGTTGAACATGTAGAGTGGTCCCATCCACTCCGAGTCACGCTTTGCAAGGTAGTCGTTTACGGTAACGACGTGAACGCCGTTGCCTGTAAGGGCGTTGAGGAACACAGGCAGGGTTGCCACAAGGGTCTTGCCCTCACCTGTTGCCATCTCAGCAATCTTGCCCTGATGCAAGGCGATACCTCCAAAGATCTGCACGTCATAGTGGACCATCTCCCATTTCAGGTCGTTTCCGCCTGCTGTCCAATGGTTGCGATATACGGCCTTGTCGCTGTCAATATAGATAAAGTCGTTCTTGGGGTTTGCTGCCAGCTGACGGTCGAAGTCGGTGGCTGTAACCACGGTCTCCTCGTTCTCGGCAAAGCGGCGTGCTGTGTCTTTCACGATGCTGAAGGCAATAGGCATAACCTCGTTGAGAGCCTTCTCATAGATCTCAAGCGCTTCTTTCTCCAACTTGTCGATCTCGCTGAAAATGCCTTCGCGCTCGTCGATGGGCGTTTCTTCAATCTTGCTTTTCAGATCAGCAATCTTCTGCTTCTGCTCGTTGGCAGAGTCTTGCACATATTTCTGTATCTCCTTTGTCTTGGCACGCAGTTCGTCGTTGCTTAATGCCTTGATTGCCGGATAAGCCTCTTTGACCTTTTCTACAAGAGGCTGGATGAGCTTCATGTCTCGGGTCGACTTGTTTCCGAACAATGATTGTAAAATCTTGTTGAAATTCATTGTGTTATTTGTTTTTTTATTTTTCTTACTTTGTTGTGTTTTGCGTGTCGGCACCAAGATGTTCTTGGTCTGACAGCTTCTCTTCAACGTGGTTGCTCCACGTCTTATTCCTTTTTAGCGTGTAAAGGTACAAATATTTTTCCATTTATTGCGGCAATCGTCATATTAACCTTCGTTTTTGGGTCAATAATTGCCATAAAAATGTTAAATATTGCCTTTGACGGCTGCAAAATGTCATTGCAGCGGCGCAGACGAACATGCGTTCGGTGCCCTTATGCGGATGGCTTTGGCTATGGTAGGCGCAATGCGGTCTACCGTTGCTGGTGTTGATATGCGCTCCGCTTTGGTGTTGGCACCGTAGAAAATTATGGGGAATGGAACAAAGTCGGCCCGTGACGTGAACTGTTCGTTATTGTCCTCGTTAAGCACCTTCCATCCTGGGGCAATCTCGAGCACCAAGTCGCCGCTTACAGAAGGGTTATAAGGACTGTCGTTCACGCTTCTCACGCCCGCTGTCTGCACGAGCAGTTCCTTTGAGCGAGTGATAACATCGTTGAAGCTCAAGCGTTTCTGCTCTATCAGTTTGCGGTCGAGATAAATCTGGTTGTGGTAGCAAGTCTCAACATATCGTGCCTGTCCGTAGATTGCACTAAGATACATGTTGAGCAAGTTTGCTGTACGGGTAATATAAAAAGTTCCTGTCGGAATGTTATATTTCTTATAGTCTACAGGCTCGTCGTTTGTGTAGCCTGTGCTTGTGATGACAAACAAGACGTTGTCCTTGCCGATCTTGTTTTCAAAATAGCTTATAATGTGTGCCAGCGTCTTGTCAAGCTTCAGATAGGCAATCTCCATGTCTGTCTGCCAGTTGTTGAAGTCTTTGATCTTGGCTTCAAGCGTGAGCGACAGCATGTCGGTTATGTTGTCCTTGCCAAGGCCCATGCTTTCTGTGCATGCTTCGGCAAGTTGGGCTACGCCGTCGTTGCCCGACTTGTAGCTTGCGCTGTTGAATGTTCTTAAAAGCGACTGAGAGGTGCTTGGATAATAGCTTGAGGTGGTCCAACGGCCGTCTTTCTCGTTTATCCAGAACGCTCCGTCTGCAGCATGGCCACCCGCCATCACGGCAGCGTCTTTGTCTATGGCCACGCTGTAGACCAAGGCTCTGCCTCGTGTAGCCACTTTCAGCTCGTCGCTTGTCGTCGATGTTGCCATCTTGGCAGGCGATTCGGTATATGTGGCGTCGTCTGTGCAGAACACGGGGCGCAGGGTGGAGCGGTCAAGCCATTGGCTGCTCACGATGTTGTTGTAATGGGGAGTAGTGCCTGTGGCTATGGAAGCTACGGCCGATGCTCTGTCAACAGGAGAGAACGGGTAGCTGGCAGCCTCGTAAACGCAGCCTCGCTCCAACAGTTTCTTGAAACCGTCGGAGGTGTAGAGCGGAGAGAAATGCTCTATGTAGTCGGTCCGCAACTGGTCGATAGCAATATTGACCACCAGTCGTGGGGCCGGTTGTAGTGATTGTGCCTGTATGTTACCGCTGGCAAGAGCCGCAAGCAGGATTGTTGAAATATATTGTCTCATTGTCGTGAGTTCACGATTTTTTTGATGAATAATATTCTAATAAGCAAAGTTGATGCCACGATGAGCATTCCTTCCGCATAATGCTGAATTGCTGTCCCGATGAAGAAAAGGCAGATAAAAATCAGCCAAATTGTCAGCCATCGGTTTGCTTTGTGCTTCCTGATGTCACGAATGGTGGGGTACAGGAACACGAGGTTGAGCGGATTGAGGAGCAAGATCTGCAAGTTAAGGTTCACGGTAGGGTGCTGAGAAAACACCATAGCCAAGAGAATGAGGCCCGCCACGCCGTCGGCCAACATGAGCGTGAGATCCCATGCCCACGTTATCTTCTTGCGCTTGTGGTCGGCAAGACTGATCAATAACGTTATGGCGCACAACAGAAAAGCGCAGTTGGTGGGAGAGAACGGAAATTCTTCTTTCACGGTCTGCGTGCCAGGCTCTATGGCCCATGAGGTGGCTGACACAAGAGGGCGCGTTGTGCCGTCTGTGTTCTTTATTCTTGCCTTCGCAAAATCGTCGCTCAGGCTCTTTGGCAGAAACTGCTGTTCTTCAAAGCTCGTGTGGCTGTCGGCCTTTACGCCAAGCAAAAGGTCGTTGCCGAAGCGGGCCCACGGGTGCTGGGCGGTGTAACGATGTATCATCTCGCGGAACGATATGTAGGTTCCGTCTGCAGGGCTTGTGGAATTGCCGGTGGCCTTGTCGTAGACAACCGAACCTTCAATACACCTTATTATAATATCGCGTGCGCGTGTTGTGCAGTTGTCATAGAAATAATTGTACCTGTAGACACGGTTCTCGGGACGGTAGTTTTCGTCGATGGCTTGCAGCAGGGCGAGCTTCTCTTCTCTGTTCAGGTTGAGCTGCTGTTGCAGAACGCCGCACCCCACACGCTCATATCCGGGACAGAACTCTTGGAAGGTCTCTATGCCTATCTCATAGTCGGTCAGTCCGAACACGAACCTAAGCACAAAATAGGGCTTGCCGAAGGAGAACATGCCGTAGTTGACGGCGAGGTCTGCACCCATTCCTGCATCGGAGCAATGGTTCTGTATGCGTATGGCGGTGTGGCCATAGAGACTGTACACGCTTTGCCGGGGTTGGCAGGTGAGCAAACTTATCTCTACAGAATCCATTTTCTGAAGTAATGAGCTGTCTTGTTGCGCCGACATGCTGTTGCAATATGTTAACAACAGGAAAATAATGGGCGCTATGTATCTTAAAAGGCTTCTAAAACGTTTCACGATGCAAAAATAACTTATATTTCCCATTTATCGTGCTTTTATTTCGAAAAATTTCAATAATTTTGCAACCAATAATCTTTTTCGGTCCCTAAAAGTGGCAAATAAGCTGTTGCGACGAGGTTCTGAAAGCTATAACGGAAAATAAACATTTGATAATGAAAAAAATACTCGCTGCCGCTCTTTTGACGGCATTTGCAGCTTCTGCTTCTGCGCAGAGCGGAACAAACTCCCCATACAGCCAGTATGGTCTGGGCATCTTGAGCGACCAAACAAGTGGCTTCAATCGTGGCATGAACGGTTTGGGACAGGGCTTCCGTGAGCACAATCAGGTAAACTATCTCAACCCGGCTTCTTACTCGGCCATCGACTCTCTGAGCTTCATCTTTGATGTGGGCATTTCTGGCCAGATAACCAACTTTAGTGAGAACGGCGTGAAGATGAATGCCAACAACTCCGATTTTGAGTATGCAGTAGCAGGCTTCCGTGCGGCGCGTCATCTTGGTGTGGCCTTTGGTATCATTCCTTTCACAAACGTGGGCTATAGCTACTCCAACACAGGCGTGGTGAGCAACGACGGAACGACAACCGCCACCTCTTATGTCAACACATATAGCGGCTCGGGTGGTTTCCACCAGGTGTTTCTTGGCGCTGGATGGGAGCCGTTCAAGGGCTTCTCTATAGGTGCTAACGTGTCTTATCTGTGGGGTAGCTACAATCGTTCGGTCGTAAACAGCTACACAGATGCTTACATTAACACCCTCTCAAAATATTATTCGGCATCGACCAACAGCTATCGCCTGGAGGCAGGTGTGCAGTATACCCTTCCTCTGACGAAGAAAGACAACCTGACGGTTGGTCTGACCTACAGTCTTGGCCACAAGCTTGGCGGCACACCCGAGTGTTCCTTGATTACAACCAACTCACAGACTGGCGTGTCGGACACTACCACCTATAGCGCAGCCAAGTCGTTGGAGATTCCTTCGATGTATGGCGTGGGCGTGGCCTGGAACCGCAGCAACAAGATAAAGGTCGGTCTCGACTATTCGTTGCAGAAATGGGGCTCTGTTGTGTCGCCTGTGTTGAGCATGGTTAACGGCAACGCGCAGTATAAGGCGGAGAAGGGACAGTTTTCTGACCGTCATAAGATCACGTTTGGTGGCGAGGTTTGTCCTCAAGAGAACGGACGCAACTTCTTCAAACGTATCCATTATCGCATGGGAGCCTATTATGCCACACCTTATCAGAAGATCAATGGCGTTGACGGACCGAAAGAATATAGCGTGAGCGCTGGTTTTGGCATTCCCATCGTTAACGGTTACAACAATCGCTCCATTCTTAACATCTCTGGACAATGGGTATGTCAAGACTCTAAGACATTCATAAAGGAGAACACTTTCCGCATAAACATCGGTCTGACGTTTAACGAGAAGTGGTTCGCTAAGTGGAAGGTAGAATAAACATTGTGGAAGAAAAATCTATATTAGAAAATATCGGACATATTGAGAATGGTCTGCGTAACGCAGCCGTGGCAGCAGTATGCTCTTTCTGTTCGCTGATCGCCTTGTCGTGTCAGGAGCAGAAAGAGCATACTGCTGCTGCCATTCATGACCGCGACTCGGTGGCCATGATGACCAGCTTTGGCGTGAACACTCTCATTTCCGATTCGGGAGTGTTGAAATATCGCATCGTGACAGAGCGTTGGGAGGTTAACGACAAGCGTAATCCGTCGCGCTGGATCTTCGATAAAGGCTTGTTCCTTGAACAGTTTGACGAGAAATTTCATGTCCAGTCTTATATCCAATGCGACACGGCCTACTATTTTGACCAAAAGAAGCTGTGGGAGCTTCGTAGCCGTGTGCGCGTTCTGACAAAGGACGGACTGAAGTTCAGCAGCGAACGGCTCTATTGGGATGAAGACAAACATGAACTCTATTCGGATGTCTATTCGCGTCTCGTGACGCCAGAGCGCACACTTGAGGGCAGCTATTTCCGAAGCGATGAGCGCATGACAAAATATTTTGTCAGCAACAGCAAAGGCTCGTTTGAACGGAGCGACTTCTCAAGCGACCGCGACACCATAACCTCTGCTCCTGACACGGTTAAGGCTAAGGTGCGCCCGCAAACCATGCCGCAACGCAAAAGCAACGCACCAACACATTAAAGACTCTCGTTAAGCGTAAGGCCTTGAGGTGTAAAAGCCATGGGGCATGAGGCTTATAAGGGTTAGAACTTTAAGGGGTAAATCTTCGTGAGGTTGAGCCTTTAAGCGGTTAAACCTTCGGATGATTGGCCCTTGAAAAAAGATCAATAATCATTATAAACATATTTTGGAAACAGACATTCCTCTTATAATCAGCATTTTTGCCACGATGGCCCTGTCGGCATTCTTTTCCGGCATGGAGATTGCCTTCGTGTCGAGCAACCGCATGCTTGCCGAGATGGACAAGGAGCGCAACGGTTTTAGCCAGAAGCTCATATCTGTCTTCTACCGTCATCCCAACGGCTTCGTGAGCACCATGCTTGTGGGCAACAACATCGTGCTTGTGGTCTACGGCATCTTGATTGCTCAGTTTTTTGACAGCACTATCTTCAGAGGCATGGACGTGGGCTTTACCGTACCAGCCGACACCATCCTCTCCACACTCATCATTCTTTTCACAGGCGAGTTTCTTCCCAAGACGCTCTTCAAAAACAACGCCAACCGCTTGTTGGCCATCTTTGCGCCGTTGGCTTATGTCTTCTATGTGTTGTTGTGGCCTATCAGCCGCTTCTCCACGCTCTTATCGAAGTGTATGTTGCGCTTGGCAGGCATAAAGATGGACAAGGAAAGCGACGACGAGGGCTTCTCAAAGGTTGATCTCGACTATCTTGTTCAGTCGAGCATAGACAACGCGGAGAACGATGAGATTGATGATGAGGTGAAGATGTTTCAGAACGCTCTCGACTTTTCTGAGACCAAGGTGCGCGACTGCATGGTGCCCCGAACGGAGATAAACGCTGTCGACATAAACGACTGCACCACGCAGCAGCTCATGCAGAAGTTTATAGAGAGCGGAAACTCGAAGATTGTTGTCTATAACGACGACATAGACCACATCGTGGGCTACATACACAGCTCGGAGATGTTCCGAAGCCCTGACGACTGGAAGGAGCATCTCTGTACCATGCCCTTCGTGCCTGAAACCATGATGGCTCAGAAGCTCATGCACATCTTCCTCCAGCAGAAGAAAAGCTTGGGCGTGGTCGTTGACGAGTTTGGCGGAACGAGCGGACTGGTGTCGCTTGAGGACATTGTGGAGGAGATCCTTGGCGACATTGAGGACGAGCACGACAGCACCACCTACATAGCGACAAAGGTGGGAGAGGACGAATATATGCTTTCTGCACGTCTTGAAATAGACAAGGTGAACGACATGTTTGGGCTCGATTTGCCCGAGAGCGACGAGTATATGACCGTTGGCGGACTGATCTTGCACGAGTATCAGAGCTTCCCAAAGCTTAACGAGGTGGTCAAGATTGGACGCTTCGAGTTCCGGATAATCAAGAATACTATGACTAAAATTGAGGTCGTCAAGCTAAAAGTTAACGCATAAGTCGAATTTTTAGAAGAAACATTCCCTCGTTTGCCAATAAATTAGTATTTTTGTACGCATTTTGTGAACCTGTGCTTCTGTGGCGCATAAACAACGTTGGCGTCATGTGACAGGCATCACACCTAACTAAAAAATAAAAACAATAAAAATAAAACAAAAAAGTAATGGCAGCATTAGGAAAAATCAGAAGCAAAGGTGCCGTCCTGATTGGTATAATCGGATTGGGCCTGTTTGCTTTTATCGCTGAAGAAGCTTTCCGTTCTTGCGATTATACACGCAACGAACAGCGTCAGCAGGTAGGCGAAGTGTTGGGAGAGAAAATCAATTTTAACGATTTTCAGAAGCTTGTTGACGAGTACACAGAGGTCATCAAGATGCAGCAGGGTCAGGAGAACCTTGACGAGACCCAGCTCAACCGCGTTCGCGACATGGTGTGGAACACATTTGTTCAGAACCAGCTCATCGCCCACGAGGCAGAGAAGCTCGGTCTTACTGTTACAGATCAGGAGATGGCAAACATTCTTAACGAGGGCACAAACCCCATGCTCATGCAGACCCCGTTTGTTAACCAGCAGACAGGTCGCTTTGATGTCAACTCGCTGAAGAAGTTCCTTGCCGACTACAAGGCTCAGCAGACAAGCAACCCTCAGATGGCAAAGCAGTATGAGACCGTCTACAAATATTGGACCTTCATGGAGAAGAACCTGCGTCAGCAGCTTCTCGCACAGAAGTATCAGTCGCTCTTCGCTCATTGCTTCCTCTCAAACAAGGTAGAGGCAAAGATGGCGTTCAACGACCAGAACCAGGAGAGCATGATTCAGCTCGCTGCTCTGCCTTACTCAAGCATTGCAGACAACAAGGTTACTGTTACCGAGTCTGACCTCAAGGCTAAATATGACGAGATGAAGCCCCGCTTCCGTCAGTATGTAGAGACACGCGACATCAAGTATGTTGACATCCAGGTGCAGGCTTCGCCCAAGGACGTAGCAGCTCTTCAGACACAGTTTGCCGCCTATGCCAAGGAGCTGGCAGCAGCAGCTGATCCCGCTACTGTTGTGTCAAAGAGCGCTTCGCTCGTTCCTTACCTCGGCGTGCCCGTGAGCAAGGATGCTTATCCTTATGACGTGGCTGGCCGTCTCGACTCTATGGCTGTGGGCAGCACAACAGCTGTTGTGGCCAACAAGATGGACAACACTCTTAACGTCATTAAGCTCATGTCGAAGCAGCAACTGCCCGACTCGGTACAGTATCGCATGATCCAGGTTGCCGGTGTTGATGCCGCTGCTGCCAAGAAGACAGCCGACTCGGTTTACACAGCTCTTAAGGGTGGTGCCGACTTTGAGGTTGTTGCAAAGAAATATGGTCAGACTGGCCAGAAGACATGGATGACAACACGCCAGTATCAGTCGGCTCCTTCTATGGACAAGGACACAAAGAACTATATTGAAGCTCTCAACACCATGGGTGTTAACGAGATCAAGCAGATCGACCTCGCTCAGGGTTGCCTCATTGTTCAGGTGCTCGACCGCAAGAACATGATCAACAAGTATGTGGCTGCTGTCGTGAAGAAGAACATCGATTTCTCTCGCGAGACCTATTCGGCTGCTTACAATAAGTTCAGCGCTTTCGTGAGCGCCAACCAGACAGCTGAGGATATCGTGAAGAACGCCAAGAAGGACGGTTATAACGTTCAGGAGCGCAAGGATGTGTCTAACACAGAACATTACCTTGCTGGCATCCACTCTACTCGTGACGCCATGAAGTGGCTCTTCGACGCCAAGAAGGGTGCTGTTTCGCCCATGTACGAGTGTGGCGACAACGATCATCTGCTCGTTGTTATCTGCGAAAATATCAACAAGGAAGGCTACCGCTCTCTCGACGACGAGCAGGTTAAGGACCTTGTTAAGGCTGAGGTGCTGAAGGACAAGAAGGCTGAGATGCTTATGGCCAAGCTTAACGGCGTAAAGAGCATTGCTGCTGCAAAGGGCAAGGGCGCTGTGGTTTCTACCGTTGACCAGATCACATTTGCTGCTCCCGTGTTCCTTCCCGCAACAGGTGCAAGCGAGCCCGCTCTTAGTGGTGCTGTTGCTGCAACTGCAAAGGGCAAGTTCAGCGCTCATCCTGTGAAGGGTAACGCTGGCGTTTATGTGTTCTCTGTTCTTAACAAGACTAACCGTCCTGGCAAGTTCGACGAGAAGACAGAGGAGCAGAAGCTCCGCCAGAAGGCCATGCAGATGGCTGGCAACTTCATGAACGAGCTTTACATCAAGGCTCATGTTGTTGACAACCGTTACCTCTTCTTCTAATTCCTGATTAAGAGTTAGACAAACAGAATAGAAAGTCTTTAAATTTCTATACTTATCCCCGGCAACCTTTGGGTCTTGCCGGGGATTTTGTTTGGTTCCCGAATTTTGTTTGTTTCCCGAATTTTGTTTGGTTTCTGAATCTTGTTTTGGTTCTCAAATCTTGTTTTGGTTTTTCCCCTCCTTTTCTGTTCTTCGTTCCTTTTCCTGTTCTTTGTCCTTTTATCTGTTACTTGTTTTCTTTCTCTTTATTCATTCCTTTCCCTTTATTTGTTTCCTGCCTCTGTTTTTTATTTTTTAAAATTAAAACGAGTAAGAGTCATCTTCTCATTTATTTTATTTACTTTTGCATTAAAGTAGAAATTTTTTAAACGACATTTATGCTCGAGATAAAGGATGCCACGTTTGCTGTGGCTACAGATAGAAAAATGAGGAACCTCTCGTTTGTGGCAAACAACGGCGAGGTGACTGCCATAACAGGGCGGTCGGGGAGCGGCAAGACGCGATTGCTTGCAGCCATGCTGGGCTTCTTTCCTTTAGACAGCGGCTTCGTGACAATAAACAGCGAGCTGCTTGTGCCTGCTACAGCCAACTTCTTCCGATCAAAGATTGCGTATGTGCCACAGGCGTTGCGCCTGCCGTCGAGGTTTACAGCTTCCGACATGTACAAACAGCTCGTGACGTGTTGCGGTGTGAAAGGCAACGTGCCGACAAAAGAACAGATAGAGGCTCTGTGGAACACGCTTCATCTTAATGCTGATCTGTGGGATGCAGACCTCGCCAAGCAACCTCTTTCCGTGCTGAAACGTCTCATGCTTGTCTTTGCCTTGTTGTCGTGCCGCAACATTATTGTTGTAGACGATCCTACCGCGTTTCAGACTGATGAAGACGTGAAGGTAATGTTGCGCCTGTTGCGGGCTGCTGCCGAGCGTGGGGCCGTTGTTGTGGTTGCGTCAAAGGATGAGCGTGTGGAGCAAATGGCTGATAAGAGTGTGGTTGTGTGAGAACTGAGGGATCGCGTTTATCGCGGTCTCGTTCATTCCTGCACATGTGAAACGAAAAATAAGTCAGATTACATTATTCTTTTTCTAATATGCAAATAACAGTTATAGGGCTGCTTTTGGGTGTTGCCCTCCTTCTTGTGCCTATCTATTTTTTTCAGGCCTATGGTCTACGCTTGTTAGGGCGCACTCTTTCGGCATGTGCCATGATGGTGGCCAAGTTTGCTGTCGTAGGAGCAGTTCTTTATTTCCTCTTTCTGTGGAATAACATTGTGGCAAACATCTTGTTCACCATCGTTGCTGTGGTACTTACCGCAGCAACCGTTGTCGTGAAGGCGCGTTTGTCGTTGCGTCATAGCTTTGTGCCGTTGTTGGCGGGTGTGGCTGTTGCAGTTGTTACGGTAGGCGCATGGATGCTCTTTGCTGTAATGACGGGCAACGGAGCGTTTTCCTCTCCACGTCTCATACCTGTAGTAGGTTTGCTCTGTGGAGCCATTCTTGAGATTCTTGGCAAGGCTCTCACCTATTATTATATGGGTCTCCGAAACCATAACGACATGTATTATTTCATGCTTGGCAATGGTGCCACGCGCCAACAGGCGTTGTTCTATTTCCGCAAACGCGCAATGGAACGTACCGTAACCCATTTCTTACGCCTCATTTCAAGCTCCATGTTTGGGTGTGTGCCGTTCATCATGTGGGGTATGTTGCTTTCAGAAACCGAGGTTGTAACGGCTGTGGCCATGCAGATTGTTGTCTTGGCTGCCATGTTCACGACCGCTCTTGTGGCTTTGGCTGTGGCCATGGCCGTTGCTTCACGTTATTCTATGGACGAGTATGGCCGACTGAAGGAAGGTGCTGACAGCAATTCTTCTACAAATGATGATTCGGTTCCACATGCCCCTGCTTCAGCATCCGAATCTGCTGCATCAGCTTCTTCTTTATCTTCAGCCCCTGTATCTTCAGCCTCTTCTTCTGCCTCTTCTCAAACATCTTCTGCCTCTTATTCAGCCTCTGGCTCATCAGTTTCTGAAGAGAACGGTAGGGAGGAAAACGATGTAAACCCTGTGGTTTGAAAACAAAAGGGATAAAGAAATAAAACGTGTTGTAAAAAAAAGAGAAACATTTTATGAGAAAAATAATTATTGCAGCCCTTGTGCTTGCCTTGCCTTTGTTGGCTGCATCGTGTGACAATGCCACAAGAGGCAAACTGCATAGCGTGGCTAAGGTCGTTAACGAGGTCTCGTCATCAGATGCCGCATCTTTAGGCTCACGTTCTTCTGAGAATGTCGAAGCCGCAGATGGATTGGAAATTCCTGCACCGATAAAAGGCAGCAACGAGATTGTGCTGAAGCGTGTGGGCTACACCGTGTCCTACAACGTGCAGACAAGACAGCCCAACTGGGTGGCGTGGGAGTTGACGGTTCAGCGCACAAAGGGCCACGCAGAACGCAAAGATTATAAGTTTACAGACGATGAGGACGTGCCGGCACCCCGTGCCGAGGATAGCGACTATCGCTCGTCGGGCTATGACCGCGGCCACATGTGTCCTGCTGGCGACAACAAATGGAGGGCTGAAGCCATGCGCCAATCGTTCCTCTTCTCTAATATCTGTCCACAGGCGCCGAGCCTTAACCGTGGCGACTGGAACGAGATGGAGCTTGCGTGTCGTCGTTGGGCTAAGCGCTACGGTTCTGTTTATGTGGTCTGTGGCCCCGTGTTCTATAAGAAAACGCGACGTAAGACCATCGGACGAAACAAGGTGGCGGTGCCCGATGCGTTCTTCAAGGTGCTGCTCTGCATGAAAGACACACCTAAGGCCATCGGCTTCTTGTATAAGAACACAGACGGTAACCGCCCAATGGGCGATTATGTGAACACGGTCGATGAGGTGGAGCGCATAACAGGCTACGATTTCTTCCCGTCGCTAACAGACGACGTGGAGAAGAGGGTAGAGGCTGAGTGTAATCTTGACGATTGGCAATAATTCTGACGGTTGGCAATAATCGTGTCTTGAAGATGTTGCAAGAGAAAGAGGTCTATAGCGGGAAAGCATCAACAGAACCCCTCTTTTGAGGACAATATTTATGTTGTTTAGCTTTCTTTTCAGCTAAAGAAAGTGAAAAATGTGTTGTCGGTTAAAAAGATTTCGATGTTTTTGCCGATAACACATTTTTTATTGCTAACTTTGCAGTCTGATAGAAACATATAAAGCTGAAAAGCGTGAAAATAAAGGAAGTGATTGCTGCCCTTGAACAGTTCGCGCCTCTGCCCTTGCAAGAAGGATGGGATAATGCTGGCTTGCAGGTTGGATTGACAGAGGCGGACGTATCAGGGGCATTATTGTGTCTGGACGTTACACCTCAGATCGTGGACGAAGCCATAGCGTCGAAGTGTAACGTCATCGTGTCGCACCACCCTCTGATCTTTCACAAGCTCTCTTGTGTCTCTGATGGCGACGATGTGCAACGCGTGGTTATGAAAGCCATACAGCACGGCATAACCATCGTGTCGATGCACACCAACATGGACAACGCCATGGGAGGAGTGAACTTCAAAATTGCCGAGAAGATGGGGCTGAAAGACGCACGTCTGTTTGCCACAAAGGTGGTTGACGGCATAGAGTGTGGCTCGGGAGTGGTTGGCGAGTTTGAAGAACCGCTGGCTGCCGACGATTTCATCATTATGCTTAAGCGCACGTTTGACGTGGAATGTGTGCAGGCAAACCAGCTGCTGCGTCGCCCAATCAGACGCGTGGCCATCTGTGGCGGAGCAGGAGCATTCCTCATGCCGCAAGCCTTGCAGCTGGGGGCCGACGCTTTCGTGACGGGAGAGATGCACTATCATGAGTTCTTCGGACGTGAGCAGCAACTGCAGATTGCCGTCATAGGCCATTATCAGAGCGAACAGTTTACAAGCGAAATATTTAAGTCAATAATTGAGGAGAAGTGTCCTGGCGTGCGTTGCGTTATTGCCGCCACAAACACCAATCCTATAATCTATTTTTAACAAGCATATTTATGGCAAAGAAAGATCCTACAGATTTGTCAGTGGAAGAGAAGCTGAAGACTCTTTATCAGCTCCAGACCACTTTGTCGGCTATCGACGAGAAACGCGCGCTGCGCGGCGAACTTCCTCTTGAAGTGCAGGACTTGGAGGACGAGATTGAAGGTCTTAACATCCGTGTGGAGAAAATCGGCAACGAGATAACCGAGTTTGAGGATGCCGTGGCTCAGAAACGTTCGGAGATTGACCAGGCACAGGCAAGCGTGGAGCGTTACAAGATGCAGCTCGATGACGTGAAGAACAACCGCGAGTATGACACGCTCACAAAGGAAATAGAGTTTCAGAGCCTGGAGATAGAGCTTTGCAACAAGAAAATTCGTGAGGCGCTGGCTAAGGTAGAGGACAAGAGAAAGGAACTCAACCACACACACGACCTCATTGAGGACCGCCAGACTGCCCTCGCTGAGAAGAAGAACGAGCTCGACGAGATTATGCAGGAAACACGCGAGGAGGAGGAGAAGCTCAAGGAGCGTGCCAAGGAGCTGGAGACAAAAATTGAGCCTCGTCTGCTCACAAGCTTCAAGCGCATTCGTAAGAACGCACGCAACGGTCTCGGAATTGTTTATGTGCAGCGCGATGCTTGCGGTGGTTGCTTCAACAAGATTCCGCCACAGCGTCAGCTCGACATCAAGATGCACAAGAAGGTTATCGTGTGCGAGTATTGTGGACGTATCATGATCGATCCTGAGCTCGCCGGCGTTAAGATGGTGGTGGCTGAGCCCGAGGAGAAGCCCAAGCGCAAGCGTGCTATCCGCAAGACCAAGGCTGCTGAGGAAGATTAATATTCTTCGCACATCCATTCTTTTTAAAAGATAATAGAGACAATAGAGACAATTTTTTTGTGACGTTAGCTCTTTGATGCAAAACGTCGGCACAAAGGTTGTCTCTGTTGTCTTTATTGGCTTAAAGAAGAATGGTGGAAGGAAAAACTGACTAAAAACGAATTTGAAACATGGAATATATGTCACAAGAAGGCTACGACAAGATTGTGGCCGAGCTGCGTGAGATGGAACTCGTGGAGCTGCCGCGTGTGCGTGAGGCTATTGCTGAAGCACGCGACAAGGGCGACTTGAGCGAGAACTTTGAGTATCATGCTGCAAAACGTGAGCAAGGAAGACTGCTCGGAAGAATAAGATTCAAGCAGAAGGTGCTTGAAAATGCGCGCGTCATAGACAAATCGCGTCTTAAGGAGGACACCGTGGGGTTGCTGAGCAAGATTGGGCTAACCAATGTGGCTAACAATGCACACATGACCTATACCGTTGTGAGCCCACACGAAGCAAACCTGAGAGAGGGGAAAATATCAATAAAGTCGCCCATCGCAAACGCTCTTCTCGGAAAGAAAGCGGGCGATGAGGTTGAGGTGCGGGTGCCTGCGGGAACGTTGAAACTGCGTATCGATAGCGTGGAGCTATAACGCTTTTAAGATTCACATCAATTGCTCTCACTAACCATGGCTCCTAAGCGACGTAACTGCCATACTTAGGTTGCTTAACTGCGATACTTAGGCTGCTTAACTGCGGTACTTATGAAGCCAAACCATGTAGTTTAGATTGCCAGACCGTGTTTGGTTTGATTCCATGGGGTTGTGGAGAAATTAAAATTGCCTTGAGGCTTTGGCTTCTTAGACCTTTTAGCAAGAACCTCGTGTTGTCATGCTTTGGCTTTGTGGCCTCGTAGCAAGAACCTCGTGTTGTCATGCTTTGGCTTTGTGGCCTCGTAGCAAGATCCTCGTGTTATCATGCTTTGGCTTCGTGGCCTCGTAGAAGGAGAACCTTTTTTCTTATTTATTGATAACTTCCAAATCTTCCAATATTCCAGTTCTTCCAATTCCAAAAATGGGTATGTTCATGCAAACCTTCTTTATATAGACTATATAATTAATTGATTATTAAGTAGTTATATATAAGGGTGGTTTTTGTCATGCGTAAAAAATTAATTGGAAGATTTGGAATATTGGAAGATCTATTGGTTTTGTACAATCTAAAAAGCTTATAATCAGATGCTTAGCAAGTTTTGACGGTTAGACAGTAGAAGGTGGAATTTTCTCTAAAAGGCCTAAAAAAGCCTCTCACAACATGTGCGAGAGGCTTGCATGGGTCTATTTGATAGCTTGACGACCATCTTAAACTGGTTTTATGTATGAATTTACAAACACTCTTGTTCGTTCTTCTGCGTTATAAAATGTCTGTTTGGGAGCTTTTGAACATGAAAAGCTGTTGCTAATATCGCAAAAGGGGCTTTTCGTGCATTATTTTGCAACTATTCTGTCTCAATATTTGTCGATGGACTGTCAAACGTGTAATCGAGTTCTGAGCTCCAACGAGTGTCGATAGTGACGCCGGGAGCGACGCGACCGCCACTGGGATCCTCGCCAAAGAAGTTGCCGTGACAACGTGTGATGTAGTTGAGAGTGATGGGAATGTCGCTGAATTTGCGATAATACAACTTTGTGTCGTTGTTGCCTATGGCTGTCACATCTAAGTTTATGCTGTTGCTGTCGCTGCGCGGAAAGGTGTAGATAGAGTAGGTTGACGATCCTTCGTGCGCGGATGCTACAACAGGGCGGTCTTCAGTCTGCTTTGAGTTGACGCAACCAAAGCCGCTTACAGCATTGAACGTGCTGCTGCCGCCTGTATAATAGAACCTCATCTTTGTTACCTTCGATGGCGTCTTGTCATCGGGTGAGAAGCACACCTTGGCAACGGCGCGTTTCAAGTTGAGGTTAAGGTTTGTGGTGCCACCATCGTTCACTCTAAACTGCTGCGTGCAGAAGAAGGTGTCGGTGGTCTTGTTGCTGGGAAAGGTTATTTTCTCAGGATTGGTCATAGTGGGTTTGGCCGTGCCGTTGTGGGCTATGACCACTAACAGATGTCTGCCTGTAGTGACAGACAGATCGGCTGTACCGAAGGCGTTGTCGCTGTTGGTTTGTGACACCTCGCCAACCTTGGTATAACTTCCATCGTCGTTTATGTCGTAAACAGCGAATGAAAGACGTGTACACACTTCGCCTACAGGAGTGCTCTCGCTTGCTGAACGATAGATGCCGTCTTTGGTGGAGGCTTCGTTGCCATAAGCCTCGTTTCTAGAAGCTTCGTTGTTAGAAGCTTCGTTGTAGTCCACTTGCTCCAGGTTGGCCACGCGCAACGTTACGTTGCAGTCTTTCTTTGATGTGCCTGTTGTCGTGCCTGTTGTTGTGCCCGTACCTCCATCGTCGCTGTCTGGGCTGTATGGGTTGTCGCATGCGGCGCAAAGAGCTAAGATGAGAAATGTTACAATGTAAAGAGTTTTTGGCATAGTGTCGTTTTTTTAGGTTGTTGCTTTCTGTTATAAAGGCCTGCGCAAAGGTGCTTTCATTGCTTGAGCTTTACAGCATAATGCCCAATGCAAAGATAGTTCATTATTTTCATTTTGACAGGGTTATGGCGATTTTTCTTTAAAATAACGCCTAAAAAAGCTAAAATATGAATGATGTTACATACACAAAAGTGTAATTCTTAAGCCGCACTCTTGAGAAATACACTTTTGTGTCAAAGGCTTTTTCCTATAAAGCTATACTTTTGCAGCAGAAAAATAAAAGAATCAGGCAAAACTGTAGCAATATGAAGGAAAAAGTAATTTTTACCACAGCGTTGTGCCTCTCGGTTATGACTCCGATGATGGCGCAGAATATCACCGGTAAGGTGATGGATACGAAGGGCGAGCCTTTGGCGTTTGCCAATGTAGTATTATTGAATAGAACAGACTCGGCTTTCGTCAAGGGTGCAGTGAGTGGAGAGGATGGCAGCTTTGTCATCGACTCTTCCTGCAACGGCGGAATCATCAAGGTGACCTCCGTAGGCTATAAGACAATCTGCAAGGATTGCACTGGTGAGAATGTAGGCATTATCAAGATGGAAGAAGACAGTAAGATGCTCGGCGAAGTAGTCGTAAAATCATCCCTGCCTAAGACTATCCTGAAGAATGGCGGAATGACGACAACCGTTGTCGGATCCGTACTTGAGAAGGCAGGAACCATGGAGAACCTGCTCGACCGCATCCCTAACGTGTCTGCCCAGAATGGCAGCATCAAGGTATTCGGACGCGGTGAGCCTGTTATCTATATCAATGGCCGACAGATGAGAGACAAGAGCGAGCTGGACCGTTTACATTCCGATAACATCAAATCTGTAGAAGTCATCACCAACCCTGGTGCTCGTTATGCAGCCAGCACCAAGGCGGTCATCCGTATTACAACGAAGAAGATACAAGGCGAGGGCTTCGGATTTGACGCTACAACAGAAGGATCGTACGACGAGAAAAAGAACATTGGAGGATATGGCAGGCTGAATATGAACTATCGCAAGAATGGATTAGAGCTAGGCGCATACGCCTTTGGAGCAAGACAATACCAGCCAGACAATAAAGACTTACAGCAGAAGACTTATCTTGACAAGACGTGGAACCAGAAAGGTGAGATAAGACAAGTAGGTATTATCGAAGCCATGAACTTTCGCCTGGATGCCAGCTACCAGTTGGATGCCAACAACTCTATAGGTGCCAACTTTGGTTTTCTTAGAAATCCTAAGCAAACATGGAACGGCGATATGAGTTCTTCTATATTGCAAGACGAAGAATTGTCTGAAAATTCTGATAGTCATGCTGATTTCTTTTGGCAGAAGAATAATCTTTCAAGCAATATTTACTATGTAGGAAAGATTGGTAAGCTCAGCATCGATTTCAATACAGATTGGCTATGGTCGAAGGAATACCAGAACGATGTTACCAAAGAGCAATACCAGGAGGTGGGAATGGATGCACAAAGCCAAACGGCTCATAGCTTGACTAACAAGGACTATCACCTGCTCGCTTCCAAACTGGTGCTTTCTTACCCATTATTAGGAGGTAATTTGTCTTTGGGTGGTGAATATTCCAATACCCATCGTACCTCAAAGTATCAAGTGGTGCCAACTAACTTGGTATCGGATGACAACAGCCGTATAACAGAAAGCATGACATCTTCATTCTTGACCTATTCAAGAGATTTCGGTAATCTGAGTTTGGAGGCAGGTATGAGATACGAGTATATCGACTTCAATTACTATGAATATGGCAAGTATGTGCCTGGGCAAAGCAAGTCGTACGGCAATTGGTTCCCATCGCTTAGCTTATCGATGCCTGTAGGCAAGGTACAGATGCAATTGAGCTATGCAGCCGACATTAATCGTCCTTCCTATCATAATTTGCGCAGCGGCATTCAGTATGACAACCGCTACACGTATGAAACAGGAAATCCATTTCTGGTATCTCAGATAAGCAGAAATCTCAACTACGAGTTGACTTACAAATGGTTGACATTCGATATGACCTACAGCCATACTTCCAATCCGATAATATCCACAGTGGAGACTTATAAGGATAATCCTGCAATAGGCTTGATGAAGCCAGTAAATGGGAATTCGTATAATGACGTAGCTGCATCCATCAACTTGCGCCCTTCGTTTGGCATCTGGTATCCTTCGCTTACTGCATCCGTTGACAAGCAATGGTTTGACATGGAGACGCACGATGGGAAATCGCTCAATAAGCCAATGGCTTCATTCCGTTTAGACAATACGCTCAACACCAAATTAGGAATGTTTACGTTGATGATGTCGTATATCACGAAAGGCCATGATGAGAATCTGTATCTGTACAAGCCTATGTTCTGCACGAATATTTCCGCGTATAAGGCTTTCTTGAAGGATCGTTTGTCGTTTCAGCTTTTCATCTATGATTTGTTCGGGACAAACGATAGCCACATGATTGCTCATTTTGGCAAAATAAAGGAAATGGTGTATGATAATCTGTCAACAAGCAAAGTGTCGCTTACTGTACGGTATAAGTTCAACACTACAAGAAGCAAATATAAGGGTACGGGTGCAGGAGAAAGTCAGAAGAACAGAATGTAATCTGTCTATCTGCTGAATCCAGCAATGGTGTAATGACAATAAATCTCTCTATAAATGAACAACCCAATAAAATTGTTGATTAGTGGCGCAGACATGGGAGGCTTGATAGCCTCCTGTGCCTTGCGCCATGACTTCCATGAAAGCTCTCGGCAGGAAGATAGATTTCAAATCTATCGCATAGAAAAGGATACGCTGACGATGGAAGATGTGGATGCATGCGACTTGTCGGGCATCCGGTATGCGGTGAATGCAACCTTGCATGACAACGAAGCCGCGTTTGCTTTCGATGAAAAATGCAAGGAACGGGGCATCACCGTTATCCATGCCGTCAATCTTGGCAAGGCTGCCTTTCTCGCTGTAGAGAAACCGAAAGGCTATCCATTCAGCGAAGTAGTGAAAAGAGGTTCGGATGATTTCCGGTGCTCACTGGGCAAGTATATCTCGCAGTACGGTATGTTCTGGCAGATGCCTGTGCCTTGGATAGATGAAGCCATCATGCATTATTCCAATGAGTCTTTCCCGCAACTGGGCATCGGGGCATATATTGCCGCCGGCTATTGTGCCAACATCCTCGCGAACCTTGCGGAAGGCAAGGAGGTGAAATACTTCCCCAAGTTCTATCTCTCGCCATTGTTGAAAGAGATATGATTGCGATTATATCATCTGATAGTTAGTGGCATGAAACAGCGCTTCGGCAATGTTCTTAACGCCCATCTTGGCGAAAAGGTTGCGCTTGCAAGCCTTTATCGTATCCACCGACTTGCACAGTCGGTCGGCAATATCATTCATCGTGTAGCCTTGGGCAGACAATCTCAAGACATCTCTCTCTGTCTCGCTCAAGGTTATGCCTTCTTTCTTTTCCCACTTATGGCGCAATGTGGAATATTCAAAATAGCTACGCTCACCATTCTTCTGCATGATGATATGTCCCGGTTCATCGGTTGCTGCCAATGATACGGTGCAGAGGGCAAGCCATATTCTTCCGTCATCAGAAAGAAGTATCGGAGTGAGGTGATGATGAATCAATCGGCTATGTCTGCCATTGGTGAGATGAAAGTTGTACGAGATGGTATAGTCGAGGCGGTCGCCCACAGGCAATTCGTTGAAAAGATCAAAACCTTTCTTGTTCACTTCGAGCAGCATCTGCAGGTCGGCATCCGGAACATGGTCGATATACATCTGATAGCCTGCTTCCATCAACTGCTCCGGTTCCAATCCGCAGAGATAAGCGAGGTTGTCTGATGCATAGATGAAGTCCTGATGAAAATAGTCGATGATATAGACGCACTGGTAGGTGCTGCGGGCAAAGGCCTTTGCCGCATTCACCAACAGTTCTATCTTCTCGTAATCTTCTCTGTTGATATGATTCACCTCGTTGGAATAGAGGAAGAAATGTTCCTTCTTATGTAAATCTTTTCCTACCATGGCAGAACCCGAGCAAGCTTTGTTCTGCTCATCTGGCTTAATGAAAACGTCTTCTTCTTTATTCATATATGCGATTGATTATGAACACCTGCTTGTTGTTCTATTACAAACCGCGCGATTTGTATATCACCTCTTTTGCCTCGTTAATTTCTTGAAATTTCTTTTCTGCTGCCTTGCGCACGTCTTCACCAAGGGTCGCTACGCGGTCGGGGTGATGCTTAAGGGCCATCTTGCGGTAAGCAGCCTTGACCTCATCATCTGAAGCTGTGCTCGCTATGCCCAACACCTTATAGGCTGCATCAAGGTTGCTGCAACCGTTGTTGAGGTTAAGCATGGAGTTGAGATCGTCGGCGGCGATGCCAAGATAAGAGGCCATGTCGTGAAGGGCGTTCACCTCTTCGGTCACAACAATGCCATCAGCCTGCGCTATCTGCACAAGGAAACTGAGCAACTGAAGGCGCTGAGAATAGTCCATGTTGGCTGCAATCTGTGAGCACGACTGCATGATGAGGGCGCGGAAACGGGGCATACCCATCTGTTTCTGCTGCTCAAAGAGGCGCAGAAGAATATCTTCACCTTGTGACACGGCAATCTCGCCAAAGTTTTGACGAAGAAAACGACGCATCAGTTCCATCTCCGAATGCATGACCTTGCCGTCGGCTCTTATAATGTAAGACGACAGGGCGAGCATGGAAAAGAGAAACGAGTTGCGTTGTCCTTCATATTGCTGACGCGCTTGGCGTTGACGCATGGTGTCGTTGTCATATTCGCGGTTGTTGTATGCTCCCTCGTCTTTGCCTGAGTTAAGACTCTCGTCAAAAATCCATCCTAAGGCCATGCCGGCGAGGGCACCAAGTGGGCCACCGGCTATCATGCCGAGTACGCCGCCTATCCATTTTGCTGCTCCCATTGTGTTTCGTTATTTTTGTTTCTATTTATTTTTTTCTTTTATATGTTAGTAAGCAAAAGCTATGCCATGCAGAATTGCAGGCTTTTTATATGTCTTTATAGTCGGGAATAGACATAAGTAACGTGTAACTGTTGTTTTCATAGTTCATCTTACAACAGTAGTGGGTTAGCCCATTGCTCACGATGAGATAGTCGACGTGTAGCAAGAAGTTGTAAGCGGTAACTTGCTCAAACACTCGTTTGGTGATCTTTATTGTGGGGGCTTTATATTCGATAATCATCCTTGCGTTCAAGTCGCGGTCGTAAAGCACGGTGTCTGCACGGAGCTGTTTGTTGCCGCATGACAATGCCACCTCGTTGGCCATTAGGGCTGATGGGTAACCTTTGTGTTCTATCAGGAAATGGATGAAATGTTGGCGCACCCATTCTTCTGGCGTGAGTGCTACAAATTTGCGACGCAAGATGTCAAGAATCTTGGGTCTCTCCTGCGTGCCTGACAGCTTCATCTGGAATGGGGGTATGTTGAGCTTGAGCATTTCTTATTATATAAAAAGGTGTAATCGTTTTGTGAGAAGGGGCTTTCCTTTATGTGCAAAGTTACAACAAAAAAGTGTGTCTTTGAATAATGGTTGTTATAAAGATATTTAAAATGTGCGACAGAAGAGTAGGTTTTCATAAATTCTTGTTGTATGTTCATTCTGTTCGCCTTTTTTCATTAACTTTGCACTTGCAACTATGTGGTGAAGACAATTTCAATTATATGGCGCAGATATTTGCAAGTCTTGATTGCTTAAATTTGTAATTCTTGCTTGCTTGTATTTGTGATTGTTAGATTGCAAACAGATGAAAAATCTTATGAAACCAAAAATAATATTTAATATATGGCAGAAAAAAAAGCAATGGTGACGTACGACTCTGTCATGCGTGAGCTGAAAGCAGGAAAATATAGACCTGTTTATCTGCTCATGGGTGACGAGTCTTATTTCATTGACAAAATTGCAGATTTTATTACAGACAACGTGTTGACACCTGAAGAGCAGTTCTTTAATCAAAATGTGGTCTTCGGAGCTGATGTGACTGCTGCACAAGTCATGGATCTTGCTACGGGCTATCCTGTAATGCCTGCTACACATAGGGTAGTGGTGGTGAAAGAGGCTCAAGCGATGAAGCAACTTGACTTGCTTGAGAAATATCTTAACAAGCCTGTGGCATCAACAATTCTTGTTATTTGTTACAAGAACGGAACGGTGGATAAGAGAAAGAAGGTGGTGGCCAAGGCTGCTGCTGTGGGGGTCGTTCTCGAAAGTAAGAAGAAGAAGGATAGCGAACTGCCCGGGTTTGTCGAAGGATATTTGAAATTGCACAAGACCGCAATTGATCCAAAGGCTGCTGCTATGGTTGCTGAGCATGTGGGATCTGACCTGAACAGGTTGGTGTCGGAGCTTGACAAGGTTCTCATTTCTTTGCCTGAAGACAATAGGGTAGTGACACCTGAAATCGTGGAACATCAGATAGGGGTAAGTAAAGACTTTAATGCGTTTGAGCTGAATAGGGCTATCGTAGAGAAGAATGTTTTTAAGGCTAATCAAATAGTAAATTATTTTGACAAAAATCCGAAGGCTGGAAGCATCTATTCTTTCCTTCCTCTGATCTTCTCTTTCTTCCAAAAACTGATGGTTGCTTATTATGCTCCTGACAGACGAAGTGAGGTGTCGGTTGCACAACACTTGGAACTGAAGTCGACATGGCTTGCTCGCGACTATATGACAGGTATGAGAAACTACTCGGCAACCAAGACTCTCCAGATTATTTCTAAAATAAGAGAGATTGATGCCAAAAGTAAGGGCTTAGACAACCCAAACACTCCTCCAGGAGAGCTAATGAAGGAGCTTTTGTTCTTCATTTTGCACTAAAATAGGACGTTTTTAGTTCTATTTTCAGCTGGTTTGTGCTTCGGCACAAACCTCTTTTTTTGCCTTAATTTCTTTGTTATTCGATAGTTAGACGATTTTTATGTCGTTTTTTTGAGCCCTTTTTTCATTCTCCTTTCCATGAGTTTAGAATCTTAAAAAAATGCCGATTTTTGAGATTTTGACGATTTCAAAATTTAGTATTCTGTTTTATTAACATATAAAACTCTGAATTTAATAATGTAAACGAATATTCAAATGTAAATTTTTAAACCATAATTTATTCGTTTTTACAATCATGTACAATTGTTGTTGTAGTTTGTAAATGTAAATATTTAAGAGAAGGTAGAATTTGTAAATGTAGATGAATTAATATAAATCATCAGATGTGTAATTATAATTTACTAAAACCCAATAGCTTATATCAATCACTTAATGTGATTCTTCATTGTTTTGGGCTGTTTTTATTTGTTAGTATCGTAATAAAGTAATAATAAAACGCTCTTTACGATGTTTAAATTATTGATAACCAAACTAATACGAAAAAACGGTGAAGCTTCTAAATAATATTGTTCTTGTCTGAATGCTTATACTTGTGTAAATTGTTTGAAGTTTTGTATAGTCTTTCATTCGCAATTCGAAATTGTAAATGCAAAATCTAAATATTTACATTGTTAAAAACATTTACATATGTTGCGTATGTCAAAAAAATGATTTATCTTTGTAAAATGTAAATCCTGAGCGCTATAATGGCTCTAAAACAGTTAAGTTATGAAAGATCGTATAAGAAAAGTAATGGAAAGTCAGCAGATGACACAGCAAGAGTTTGCTGATTTTATACATATCTCCCCTGCTTCGTTGAGTAGTATCTTTACAGGCCGCACTCGTCCGACAATCGCCACAGTGGAAGCTATAAAGAAAAGTCTGCCAGACGTGTCTACTGAATGGCTGCTCTTTGGTGTTGGAGACATGTATATAAATAAGGAGAAGGATCCTATAAATGAGGGCTCGGATCATTGTGGTCAAGCGTTTAATGGTAACGTTAATGTAGGTGGAGAGCCAACTTTAGATTTTTGTGCATCATCTACGGCCTCTACTACCCCACAAATAGCAGAAGGAGAAGGTTCTCTTGATTCTGGCAATATGTCGGAACAACGTCGAGGGGGCTTTCGTAATGGGCAAGTTGCAGACAATTATGAGAAGATGGTAAAAAATATTGACATAAAGCAACGCACTATAACAGAAATTCGTATCTTCTATAGTGATCAGACGTGGGAGACTTTTGTTCCAAAGAAATGAATGTTTTTGTGTCGTGAAACATTGAGGTTATATTACTGAATGCATGTTTTGTGTTTTAGGTTTCCCTTCTGCTCTATTATAGGCAATCCTTGTACATGTGCACGCACACACTTACGCGCTCGCATGTGCATTCTAAATAAGGTAAATTAAGATTTTACCCGCGTCAATTGTAAATGGATGTTAAAAAGGTATGTTTTTAAGCAACTTTTTTGCGAAAAGATTTGGTTTGTAAGCCAAAAAGCTATACCTTTGCATCCGCTTTCGAGAACGAACGATATCTGAAGCTAAGGCCAATGAGGAGTAGGTTTGAGGGAGCGATAAAGAAAGAGTTCTT